>Ga0114974_10001554_pt1 | contig 18143 bp, 26 predicted proteins | sample S_130206_EF_Meta_FD_87318 | JGI IMG/M metagenome (GOLD analysis project Ga0114974, IMG submission 87318) | Freshwater microbial communities from Lake Simoncouche, Canada to study carbon cycling - S_130206_EF_MetaG | ecosystem: Environmental > Aquatic > Freshwater > Lake | place: Lake... | reverse complement strand
GATGAACATGAGCCGCAAGAGCTACGAAGGTGCTCTCGGCGGTCTAGATTCGCAGATTCAATCCGTCGCCACAGCCCAAGCTGCCGACGTTATCAATCCGAAAGCCTTACTTCAAAAGCGATGCACCATCGACGGCGTTTTCTATCGGATTGCCGAGGTATCTGCTGGCAGTATCTCGGTCGAGTTCACCTTGGCCGACCCGAACGAGAGCCGCTAACCTTTGACAATCCGTCAAGGGCATGGCTGGCAACGTCTATTCTGTCGCGCGTAATTGGTTCGTTTGGGCGCATCGTGACGCTAAAAACACCAATGCCATCCGCAAGGCTTTCAACGATTGCATGGCCGGAAGCCTGGGCAAAGGTGGTCTTGACGTTGTGACCAGCGCGGCCAAGAACGGAATCAGCATGCAGAAGACCGTGGGCATGAGTGAGTCCGAACGAATGGACGCGCTCAGGATTGCGATTCAGTGGCTCGATCAAGGCTTCGTCACATCAAATCGCAGCCTTGGCCGCTTTTGACAATCGGCCATAAACGATGGCCATCCTCGACCAATACGGGCGCACGATTCCCAACTACCGCGCAGCGCGGGCAGCGAACGAAAACCGCGACAGGCCATGGGAGCCGATTGAGCGCAAGGACATCACTCAGCTCATTCCGAAGGTTGACCGGGAAAAGCTTCGCAGCCATGCCCGCCGGATTTATATCAACTTTGGCCCAATCAAGAACGCGATCAATCAGCGTTCAATGTATTCCGTTGGCCGCGCATTCGTGCCGACTTTCAAGGGGACGGACAAGGCTTTTGGAGACGAAGCGACGACATGGTTGACCGATTCGTTTTACGCCATCGGAGATTCCCGAGGCGGCATGCACGATCTCAAAACCAACCTTTTCGGATGGTCAACCGCGATTGACGTTGATGGCGAAATCTTTATTTTGCTGACGGAAACCAAGACGGGATACCCACAATACCAGGGCATCCCGTCGCACCGGATTTGCAACCCGTGGGGAATGGCCGACGGTCCGATGCGCGGCGGCACTCTTCAGGATGGAATCATCTACTACCCATCCGGCGAGGCAAAGGAATACGCCTTTTGCGACCAAGAGGGGAAGCTCTCCGAATGGCTCAAGGCTGAAAACGTCATCCACCTTTACGACCCCGAATGGCAGTATCAAGGCCGAGGTTTGACCGCGCTTACGCACTGCATCAACGATTGCCGCGATATCATTCAATCGACCGATTGGGAGCGTCTTGCAATGATGCAGATGAGTTCAATCAGCCTAATCGAATACAATGAGAACGGCGGTCCAGACATGGACGACGTTGGCGCGACTCTGATTGGCGACACCGAAACCGGGCGCGGCATTACGGTCGAATCACTCGACGGCGGAACCGTTCGATATTTCAAAAGCGGCGGCGGCGGCAAAATTGAAACACTGGTCAACAATCGCCCCGGAAACCCGTTCATGGATTTCCATGACAGGCTTTTGAAGTCTGCTTTCGCTGGACTCAACTGGCCATACGCCTTTTATAATGGACACGGCGCAGGTGGCGGCACGGCGCAACGGACCGAGATAGCTATGGCGCAACGGTCCATTGAGGACCGCCAAGACCTGCTTTGCTACGCGGCCAAACGAATCATTGGCTATGCAATCTCGAAAGGCCAGAAGCGCGGCGACTTGCCAGCCTCGAACGATTGGTGGAGATGGGATTTCTCATTCCCTGCAAAGCTCACGATTGATGACGGGCGAATCACGAAGGAGCTTGAAACACTCTGGAGAATCGGAGCCGTCAACATGCGCGAAATCGTTTCCATGCGCGGCAACACCCTTGAAAGTCACCTGCGTGACAGGGCTGTCGAGGTCGCACTGCGCAAGACTATCGCAGAAGAAATCGGCGAACTTTACGGAGTCGATATTGAGGAGCGGGAAATGTCTATGCTTACGCCGAACGAGCCAGCCGAAACCAAATCAGACGACAATTCAAACGACACCATAAGCTCATGAACTTCATCGAAATCCAAAACCGCGCCGGAAAGCTCAAGCTGAACGATGGCGTCAACAAGGACTCTGCGGACAAGCTCATCACCGAGCTAGAACAGCTTTACGGACCTTCAGCCGTCGCCGCTCAAATGAAGATCGGAGATGTGGTATGCTCCGCATCGAAGGCACTCGAAAGCGTTGACGTTGAAATCAATTCACCCGGCGGCAGCGTCTTTGAGGGAAACCGAATCTACAGCGCATTGCGCGAAATGGCAGCGCGAGGAGTCGCAATCACCACGACCGTCAACGGGTTGGCAGCATCCATGGGCAGCGTTATTCTAATGGCTGGCGACAAGCGCCGGATGACAAAGGGAAGTCGGGTCATGATTCACGAAGCCTCGACTATCGCAATGGGCGACGCGCGGGAGATGAAGAAGACTGCCACCGTCCTCGAAAGCATCAGCTCCGAGATCGCCGGAATCTACGCCGAACGCACCGGAGGCGACGCTGCCGACATTCGCAATCTCATGTATGCAGAAACGTGGATGACTGCCGAGGATGCAAAGGCAAACGGATTCATTCACGCCATCATCAAGGACGGCAAGCCGGAAGAATTTGACACCGACGCGAAAGGTATGGCTAAAGGAATTTTCTCAATCTTCAAAGGCGACGACGCCGCTGCCGACATTCTGGCCGCTGCAAAGTCGGAAAACGAAACGCTCGCCGCTGAACTTGCGGACGTTCAAGCCAAGCTGACCGAGGCTCAAGGCTTCGCACAAGTGGTCGCTGAAAAGCAAGTCGAGATCGACAACATCGCCAGCGCCAAGGCTGACATCGAAGCCAAGTTCACCGCTATCAGCACCGAACTCGAAACCGTCAAGGCCGAGGTCACTGCCAAGGTTGCCGAAATCGAAACCGTCAAGGCTTCCGTCGAAACTCGCGCCGCCGAACTTCTTGCCCAGCGCGGACATCCCGCCCCTGTCGCGCTGCTTGGCGACGAAGGCGAAGGCAACCCCAAGGAAATGAGCCGCGACGCTTTCAACAAACTTACGCCGTCGAAGAAAAGCAAGTTCTGTAAAGACGGCGGCAAGATCGTCTAACCAATCTCCCAAACAATCCACTAGAACACCACCATGGCTAATACCCTCTCCAATCTCATCCCGGACGTTTACGCCGCTCTCGACGTTGTGTCCCGCGAACTCGTTGGCGCTCTTCCAGGCGTCACCCGTGACCCCAAGGCTGACCGCGTTGCGACTAACCAGACGCTCCGCATTGCTCAGGCTCCAACCAACACGACCTCGACCTATACTCCGTCGATGGCCGTTCCTTCCGCAATCGACCAGACTATTGCCAACGCTTCGCTTACCTTGTCCAAGAACAAGTATGCGGGCTTTAGCTGGACTGGCGAAGAGGAATACGGAATGGACCAAGGCCCCGGCTTCCTTTCCATCCGCCAGAACCAGATCGCCCAAGCGTTCCGCGTTCTTGTCAATGAAATGGAAAACGACGTGTGCGACGCTCTTGCCGCCGGCGCTTCTCGCGCTACCGGAACCGCTGGCACGACCCCGTTTGCTTCGACCCTCAGCGACTCCGCTCAAGTTCGCAAGATCCTCGATGATAACGGCGCTCCAGGCTCGGGTCGCTCGCTTGTCATCAACACCTCCGCTGGCGCTGCCCTCCGCACCCTTGGCCAGCTTACCAAGGCGAACGAAGCAGGCCAGAGCATGACCCTCCGCGATGGCGAGTTGCTCAACATGCACGGCTTCAGCATCCGGGAGTCCGCTCAGATCAACGACGCAACTGCCGGAACTGGCGCAAGCTACTTGCTCAACGGCGCTCTCGCAGTTGGAGCCACGACTGTCACGGTTGATACTGGCACTGGCACCATCCTCGCGGGTGACATCGTGACCATCGGTGCTCACAAGTATGTTGTCGCAACCGCCCTTTCCGGTGGAAGCTTCACAATCAACGCTCCGGGCATCGTTGCCGCAGCCGCTGACAACCTGGCCATCACGGTCAACGCGACCAGCGCCCGCAACCTCGCCTTTAGCTCCGATGCTATTGTCCTCGCCACCCGCCTGCCGATTTTCCCATCGCAGGGCGACTTGGCAATCGACAACGAAATCATCACTGACCCGCGCACCGGAATCAGTTTTGACCTTCGCGTGTATCCCGGTGACGGAATGGTTCTCTACCGCATCCACGCCCTCTGGGGCTGGAAGGTTGCCAAGCCGAACCACGCCGCACTCCTTCTTGGTTAAACTCGGTTGGCATCTCAAGCCGTCGCATCACACCCGATGCGGCGGCTTTTTTGTAAAAAGACATGAAAACAAAAAAGAGCCGTGACCTCATTGATTCGTTTCGGAAGTCATGCCGCCCGCCCGCCCGTCTAGCGCCCTCAGTTTGGGCCAGCGGAAGAGTGGCAATCATGGACGGACTGACCCCGAAATACCAGATCGAGAATGCGCCTTGGCAGCGCGAGCCACTCGACACGCTGGCAGACGGCGACGTTAAGGAAGTGGTTTTTCTAGCGCCAATCGGAACAGGCAAGACGACATTCATGGAAGCGGCTTTGCAATACATCATCGCGGAAGACCCTGGCCCGACTTTGCTTGTGGGTCAGACCGATGACGACCTGAAGGACTGGGCAGAGACACGCATGGATTACGCCATTCGCAATACCCCTGAAACAGCCGCGTTGCTACCGGAAGACCGCCACAAACGACGCAAGATGCAGGTGCTATTCCCGCACATGAGCCTTTTCCTGACGGGTGCAAACCTTTCAGGGCTTCAATCCAAGTCGATGCGTCGAGTCTTCAACGATGAGGCGTGGCAATACCGACCGGGCATGCTCAACGAGTCACGCGGAAGGCTTCACGACCGATGGAATCGTCAGTTTTTCATCCTCTCACAAGCAGGCGTGAAGAATGACGACCTCGATAAGTCATGGGAGCAAACCGACAAGCGGGAATTTTCCTTTTCCTGCCCCGATTGCCACACGATTCAGCCTTGGAAATGGTGCAACGTCGAATACAGCGACGATGAAAAGCTAGACAACCTCACGCGGGCGAAAACAGCGCGTCTCAAGTGCGAAAATCCGGCCTGCAAATGGCGTTGTGAGGACTCAACCCAGAAAAGGCGGGCGCTTGCTGAATCAGGCAGCTACGTCGCCACGAATGAGGGCCTGCCGGGGCATGTTGGCTTTCATTACAACGTGCTTTGCAACTGGCGGAAACCTCTTTGGGAAATCGTCCTCTTGTGGCTAGACGCCAAGACCGCCCAACGTGTCGGAAACCTAGACTTGCTGCGCCAGTTCATTCAAAAAAGGCTTTCCGAATCATGGGAGGAAGACAACACCGACAACCGCAAGGAGCTTGTCGGCAATGGCTACCTCATGAACGAGTTTTCCGACGGGCGGAAAATTGAAAACGAGGCTTATCGCTTCCTGACCGTTGACAAACAGCGTGATCACTTTTGGGTATGCGTCAGGGCATGGAGGGCGGACGGCTCAAGCATGCTTTTGCACTTCGGACGCATTGAGACGTTTGACCAAATCCTTGAACTTGCGACGCGCTACAATGTCCAGCCTCGCATGGTCTTCGTGGATGCTCAGTATGACACCGACCTCGTTTACTCCGCATGCGCCCCGAAGGACTGGACCGCGCTTCACGGCTCAGGGCAGAAGAGTTTTCCATACACGCGCAAGGACGGCACAGTAATCAACCGACCATTCACGCGGTTCAGCGAGGCCAGCAACACCAGCGGCAGGCGAGTCAGATACGCTCACTGGGCATCCGACCGCGTGAAGGACATTCTGCACGCTCACCGGACCGGGCTGGCGGCTGCATGGGATATTCCAGACGATGCGCCTGCTGAGTATCTTCGCCAGATTGACGCCGAGGTGAAGCGCGAGATGGTCAACGCCAAAACAAAGCAGTCGGAGTTCCGATGGGTCAAAACACGCAACGCCAACCACGGGTGGGACGTCGAGGCAATGCAGATCGTCGCCGCGCTTATGCTCAAGCTCATCCCAGGATTCGATGCTTAACTTTGACTTTCGCGCTCAAGTATGGCTGTTAAACTCGAAATCGACCGCGCTTCCCGTCGCAAGATGGAGGAAACGCTGGAAGAGTTTGCCCGCGTCACCGGAAACACGGTTGAGGATGGCGTGAATGACATTGCCCGCTCAGTCGCTCGAAAACTTGCCGACCGCGTCCAACCGTGGGGATTGACAGCAGCCAAGGGGCAAAAGTTTGAGAAGTCCATCGGCCATCAGGTTGACCGCGCATGGTTTGGAACTAACCTTGGAGACTATCCAGAGGCGCGCGAGATGCAACCCGCGCACAATCGGGCTCGAAACGGTTCACGACGCGGACAAGTTGACCACGCGGTTTACCGAAAGGAGAAGGGCAAGCCGTGGCTGAGATTGATTTCCAAAGAGGCCCGCGACGAATACAAGCTGAAAGCCCAGCATAAAGCAGGTCGCGCTAAGGCCGCATGGATCGAAGCCGCAAACGACATCGGAAGTGAGAAACTTTCCGGCATCCCGAACTGGATCAAGCGCCACATCGGAAGCGGCTACGGCTCCGCGTCCAAAGTCGGGAAGGGGATCAATTACACTGTCACGCTTCACAACCGGACTCCCTACATGGAGCGGATTCTACCTGAAAAAACCGTTGCTCAAGCCGTTGCGACCGGAATGAAGAACGGATTCACGCGCATTCAAAAGACCATTGAGAAAGCCATCGAAAAAGCAAACCGCACGACATGACCACGACCCAAGCCATCAAGGAACAGCTGATTTCCTACCTGACCGAAAACAGCCCGAGCGAGGCGCTTACGATTGCCGACGCCAACGCACGCGAGGAAATCGAATTCCCGTGCATCGCGGTCGATGTTCAAGGCTCAGAGGCGCATTCCGTCGCGCTGTCGATGGTCAACCGTGCGGAAGCCGTCATTACGCTCAGGGCGCACGCTGGCGACGAGGGAGACGCCAGTATCAACGAGTGGATCGGCTCGCTCGAAAGGCTGTTTTTCAACCACGTTGAAATGACCCGCGCAATGAACGAATCCGGCGTACTTTTATACGAATGGGTTTATAACGGCAGTTCTCAGAATTGGGACGCCGCGACCGTTGAAATCACATTCGCCGCCAACATCATGTTTGCCCGCATTTGACATGCCGCGAGAGATGAACACTCATCCTCATGGCTGCTACAATTTTTACTTCTGCCGCTGCTGTTGACCTTGAATACGGAATCGTAAACGAGACCGGAATCATCCTCACTAGCTACTCTCGAAACGTGCAGTCAGTGAAGGCTGAAGTGCGCGATGCTGAAAACGACGTTGTGGCGGTCGCTCATTCCGGCCTGACCGCTGCGATTTCGCTGGAAGGATTCATCAACGGATCGGTCGCAATGAACGTCGCCAGCATCCTGACGCTGACCAACAACACGAGCAACGGCGGACTGAGCGGCGGCACCATCATTGTTGACTCTTACAATGAGACTGCCGCTCAAGGCGAGTTCCGCAAGGTCTCCGTCAGTGCGACCCAATACGCTTCCACGATGACCGAGGTTTAATCCTCAAGAGCCGACGCGCCCCGGCTAAAGGGCGCACCTATAAACATGAAACAGGAGCTTTTTAGCACCCAGAATTTATCAGTCGCCAGTGTCTTGATGACGCACGGTTTCAAGATGGTTACGTTTACGCACATCGTGCGAAGCGACGGCAAGCAGTCTAAGGAGTTTTGGTTTGAGGGTTCAAGCAATCATTGCGACTACAAAGCCGAACAGGTTGCGTATTACGTCACCAAAGGTTCTGAAGATTTGAGACAAATTAAACCCGAAGACCCCGTGCTATGGATGCGCGGAGTTCTCACAAACCGGAACACGCTTGTCGAAATCGTCAAGACTGCCCCGCGCATGGTTGAAATCAAAAACGGCTCACGCCGCGCTCTAATCTCCGCAGACGCCAGTGATGAACTTAAACGGCAAATTGCCAAAATGCTTTAACACAACAAAAACATGACCATAGACAACGAACTGCAGACAGACGACGAAGCCTTGCGCGAAGCCGGATTTACTGACGGGCCAAAAGCGACATCATCATTTAAGCTGCGCCCGATGACGGCTCTCACGCTCTCATGGATGCAACGCAACAAGCTGTTTGACGAAGGCTCTGGCGACCTACTCCAGAAAACAGCCGCGTTTGCTTTTCTTCACACCGAGCCAATCGAAACCATTCGCGCAGTAGTCAACAACCGATCGGCATTCCTGAACGCGGTCGATGATTGGATCGAATCCAACATCAAGTTCCATACCGAACTGACCCCACTGTCGGATGAGATGAACATGGCAATGGAGGCTTACATGGCATCAAGCACCGTTGCCGCGCACCGCTCAGACCCGAAAGGCCCGGACTCAAAAAACTAGCCTCGCCCTCTTGGCTCGCTAGCTATGTCCACCACATCGCCAGCGTCACAGGATGGGCATTCCGCGAAATTATGGAAGAGCTACCGATTGCCGCTGGCCTTCAGATTATCGACGCTGACCTTTATTCAAAAGGTCTTGATCGTGTTTGGGCTAGTGGTTCGCAGTCTTTTGACTCCATGAGCCTTATTGACGAGGCGTTTCAGAAACTTACCCAACTATGAGCGGATACAAGGTCAACTTCAGCGCAACCGATGCGGGATTTTCCGGCACGGTTAGCAAGATTAAATCATCCATGGACAGCATGGATGATAACGTCAAAAAAGTTGAAAAGGGAATGAGTATGAGCTTTGGAGCAATGGCCAAAGCTGGCGCTGCATTTGCCGTCGGGATTGGCGCAATCAAAGCGGTTTCTGCTGGAATCACAGGGACTCTTGGCACGTTCAAGGACGCTCTTGATATGGGCGGCGAGCTTAATGACATGTCGCAACGTACTGGGATCGCCATTGACCAGTTGACTATCCTTCGTCGCGCTTTTGAGAACTCTGGAATGTCAGCAGATCAAGTTGGCCCTAGCGTCAACAAGCTGCAAAAAAGCATCAGTGAACTAGGCGAGGGAGCCAAGGGGCCATCTGAAGCATTTGGCAAGCTTGGGATTTCGTTTGAAGACCTAAAAGACAAGACGCCAGCCGAACAGCTCTCTATGATTGGGGAAAAGATTGCTGAAATTGAGTCACCTGCTCAAAAATCAGCAATCGCCATGAGCATATTCGGCAAAAGCGGAGGCCAGATGCTTGCGCTTTTTGCTGGCGGCAAGGACTCAATCGCGGAAGCGGCTGGCCAGCTTGGCTCGTTGCCATCTATCATGGAAAAAGTCGCAGCCACGTTCGACACAACGGGCGACAACTTGGCCGCGATTCAGTCAAAACTAAAAGAATTTGCGGCTGGCGTTCTTTCTGAGATGACCCCCGCTTTAGAGCTAATCACTACCATGATTTCAAGAATCGACGCCGCCAAACTCGGGCAAGATTTTGCTCAAATGCTGATTGGCGGAACGACTGCAATGAACGGTTTTGCCGATGCCTTGTCCGCGATTAAGCTTGGGGAATTTGGGCTAGCTTTCAGCATTGCGTTTGAGTCAATCAAGCTTCAGGCAGCTCAATCTGCCAACTCTATTTACGCAAATCTAAAAGCCGGAATCTCCGCAGCCGTGGAGTTTATGAGCCTTGCAATGGGACCAGGATCAGGGCTTTTTACGATGCTCAAAGAATCATTTTCGATTCTAGCCAGTGAGGTGACGCTTGTTTTTGCAAGGTCCGTTTCCAAGATGGTTGAAACCATGTCTTTTGTTTCAGAAGAAACAAAGGATGCAATCATTGGAAATATTAAGGATCTTGAGGTTGGCGTTGAATATTCAAAAAATAAGATTTCAAATTCGATGGAGCAAATTGGAGGCGATCTTATTCTTGCTTCAACTGAGGCAAAAAAAGCATTTGATGAATCTTTAAGCTCTAGCGAAAAGCTAATTGACACGACACAGCTTGAACTTGGATTGCAGCAATCAAAAGTCGGTTTGCTCAGAATCCAAAGCGAGGAGGCATTGAAAGGCGTAAAGACTCAAGAGGCAATGGCCAGCTTGCAGCTTTCGATTGGAGGCGCTCGCGCAACCAACGCCGAAAAAATTAAGGAACTTGAGTCTGACATTGCCGCCGCCAAAGCGCAGGGAAATAAGGAGCTTGAAGGACAACTAAAAGCTCAGAAATCATACCTTGAACAACTTGAAAGATCGTTGAAAAACGGGAAATCGCTTCAAGACGCAATGGCCGAAGCTGGTAAGGCTTACAGCCACAGCCTAGAGTCATCCGCCAACAGCCTAGAAAAATCGACCGCTGAAATGAAAGAGCAACTAAGCCTTTCAGACCGTCTTCTTGCGAACGTAAAAGAATCAGAGATGCGGCAACGGATTGACCCTAACGGGAAAATTGAAGGCCGCGTAAATGAGGCAATTGACCGAGGCAATTTCCGTCGAGCAAAACGCGAAATCGACAAGCTGCGTGAGGCTGAGGATGAGCAGAAGATTCGAGATTTCTTTAAGAAAGATCCAAATAGCGACTTTAACAGCAAAATCAAAATGTCCTTGAAGGACTTGGCCCGCAAGGAAGGTGTTGAAACCTTTGGCAAGACAACCGACGAAATCCGTGACGCGCTACTCCAGAAAATGAAGGAGCGCGAAAAGGGAATGGACGCGAAGCAACGCGGCAAGACCAAAGAAGAGGCCGCGAAAGACGGAGGCAAAGGACAGCCAGCGGCAGACCCCATGAAAGTCATCGTCAGCACCGTGGAGCAAATCAAGCAACTCCTGGCCAAGATTGAGCCCAAACTTCCGACACCCGCACTAGGAGCCTAAACATGAGCGCAATACTTTTCGAGAAAAACGCTGGCCAGCTTGTCGCCAGCAGCGAGCGAACCGTTGCCACTTTCGAGAGCGGGCTTGTCAGAGTCGACCAGAAATACACCTGCGCGAATGCCAACGCCGCCGCGCATCGCGCGACTCTTGCCATTGGGGCAGACATGCCAGACGGCGACGACACGCCAACGATTGACGGCCTCAAGATATTCCCAGCACCGCAAGAGGTAAGGCGGCAAGATGGCTTCACCGAGTTCCAGGTTTCAGCCTATGGCCGATCCGCGAGTGGCATCCAAAACGTCATTGTTGAACAGCAACGGGCGATAAACGACACCTTCCGTTATTCTGTCTGGAAAGTCTCGGGAACGATTTGCATTCCGGCCACTCAGTCTCTAGTGATCGAGGATTTGAACCTCGACCCGGTTCTTTTCGAGCCGTTCAATGTAGTCATTCTCAGCAACCCCGTTTTCGACACGCTTTCCGTGACTGAAATCCAAGTGGTCAGTCCGCGATTCAGACCGCCGAATGTCTCTGTCGGTTTCCCATCCGGCCAATACGAGGTAAGCGCGCCGGCTGTCACTCGCCGAAACTACCGAATTGAGATGACGCTTGACGGGGAGACGGCGGGACTGGTGACAACGATGTGGCTTGCCGACCCTAAAATCGTCATCACGGCAACTCGTGGATTTGGCTCATTTGTTGAACTTGACATCACCACCGAACGCGAGGCGGCTGAGGCCGTTGTTGAATAATGGCGAGAAAGTTTCCAGTTGATTTCGAGCAGAAGGCAAAGTCACCGCCTCCGGTCGGGGGCAGGGGCTACCCTTACCAGCTTTCAGCGAAAGACCTCATGCAGAACTTCCGCTTTCTAAGCGAGCTTGTTCCCGAGGGAGTGACCGACAATGACCTAATCTATTTCAGCGCGAACAAGTGGCAGATTCTCCCCGCTCCATCCGGCAACGGGGTTTTCGTCCTTGGCGCGGTTGACGGGAAACTGACCTGGATGGATACCGCAGAATGCGAATGATATGCCAACGATTCGGCTAAATTCTAACGGCGATGTGATCCTGAAAAACGGATCGCCGTCATGCGCTTGCTGCAGTCCATGCTCTCCCGATGTTTTCACGGTTTACGTCGAATACTATCAGGACACCTCGCCATCGCCGACAACCACCTACATGACGCTAACCGGAAGCCTCAACACCGGGCTTTTCAGCGACGATGATGGAAACGTCTTGCAATGGAACGGACCGCTTGAAGTGCCATACAATGACCAATGGGTTTTCATTCCGATTGACTTTCCGGTTGAACACACGAACGCATTGCTTCCCCGCTGCGATCCTCAAGGCGTGTTTACTTTTGAGACCTACTACGCAACCGTCTCATTTACCGAGTTGCCATGAACTGCGAATTTTCACAAGACGGCAAGTGCCTGCTTGGCCTATACGGTGGAAAGCCTTACTTTTCCAACTGCCTCGCATGCGTCAGCCAAGGAAACAACAACCGCGAGTTTGCTGAAAAGCTCTTTGCAAACCGCGAAGTCACGCACCCGCCGAAGCCCGAAAGAGTCTCAGGATGCTGCGATTCTGCCTTGAATCCCTGATTTGACATTTGCCCCGTTTACGAACCTAGACGACTCCCATGAACCTTTCCACGACCCGCGCAACATTCGGCCTCAACTCCCGCGTCACTCCCGTCAAAGCGGGAACCAATGGCACCGTCCAGATCGGTGAAAACAACGAGACGCTTACGCTTTCCAGCGCAACAAAGATCGTCTCATTCGACGCCGTGATTGCGGGCGCATCCTCGCTCGTTGTTGACGTTTCTGACTTAGACAACACCGGTTCAACTTCATGGACCGCTGGCAATGCCCAGGTTGAAACTGCAACCGCTGCCGGCACAATCACTGGAACCGGAAATGCAACCGTTGTCGTCACCTCCGCGGGCATGACGGGATCGCCGCTTACGGTTAGCGTCGCAGTGACTTCCGGTGACACTGCTAGCGTATGGGCTGGGAAGGTTCGCACTGCGCTTGCCGCCAATGCGACCATTGCCGACCGCTTTACCATTAGCGGCACCACAACCGCCATCGTGTTGACTCGCAAACCGCTCGTCACCTATACGCTCAACGGTTCATCCGTGCCGATCTATACCGCTAACGATGCAACTTTGAATGTCTCTCTCGACAATGGAACATGCACGGGCATCACAACCGCATCAACTAGTGCCAACACCACAGCGGCAGTCGCCACGGCTGGAGCCAATGCGCCCGATCTTGACGGCACAGACTTTGAAGGCGAGTCAGTCGGAGGATTGACTGCACTTTATGGCGTCTTTTCCAAGAATAGCGCAAGCTCCGCAATCGCTGCCACCGTCAACGTGCTTGATACCATTGTCCTTCCAATCGGCGGAATTACTGGAGTCGCTGCAACGACCACTCTTGGTGCAACTGACATTACCATCTCAACCGCCTCTCTTTCCGCCCTCGTCACCGTCACCATTGCCGGAAGCTAAAAATGAGCCAGCCCGCAACTGTTAATCTGAAGCCAATTGTCTTCGGGGACACTTGGGACGGGATGACCGTCTCAATGTCTTCCGATGGTTCCGCGCTTGATTCCGACATCAGCGCGATTCGGATGTTTTTTAAGAACGAGGAAGGCACGACGGGACTGGAGTTGACGAATACGGCTGGCATCACGATTACCAACGCGAACACATGGGAGTTCACGGTTGATTCAATCGCCCGCTTTCCGCTGGCAGTCGGTCAATGGTATTGGTCAATCGAAATTACCGCAGCTGATAACAACCGAAAGACTCGCGTTGCCGGGTCGATTGAAGTTCTAGACGACGCTACACAATGAGCATCACGATCAACGTAAACGAATCCGTCGAAACCATCACCGCGACGATTGTTGACGGAGACGAGACAATCACGGCGACGATTAACGAGCTGCCGCGCGGCACGACGGGGCCACAAGGCCCAACAGGGGCCACCGGAGCGGCAGGCCCAAACACGGTGACGACCTCAACCAGCACCACCATCACGGGAATCCTCAAGGGCAACGGATCGACCGTGCTTGCCTCGACGGCTGGCACAGACTACCTCACCCCGACCGGAAATGGCAGCGGATTGACGGGGCTAAAGGTCACCCGCGTGTTTGCAGACCAAGCAGCGGTAAATGCCGCGACGCCGGATTTCATTGGGCAAATTGGATACAATACTGAACTTAGTAAAATTTTCTTTGGATTTGAAACCAACGTAGGATCATGGACAAGTAATTTGGCTATTGATAGTTTGACGGTATCCGATATTGGATCTTCTGGGAATATTTCGGCCACTGGGACCGTCTCTGGGTCAAATATCACAACCAGCGGCAACGTAACCGGAAATGCAGCGACATCAACCGCGCTTGCAACCTCCCGAAACATCTTCGGACTTGCCTTTGACGGAACTGCAAACGTCAGCGGCGATGCAACCAATGCGGGACACTTCGCCAGCATTCCAACAGGAGGCGCGGCGGGGCATTTTGTCATGCTGCAAGGCACTGCACCGACGCTTGTAGCTGGCCGCACTGCGCTCTACGGCATCGCAAACGGATTCGGGGTTCGAGACGGCACCGGAACAGCGCGGACCGTTGCTCTCTCAGGTAACATCTCGCTCGCGAACAACCTGACGACGAGCGGCAACTTTGCACTGACTCTCACGACCACAGGGACCACCAACGTGACGCTTCCCGTCAGCGGAACACTCCTCGCATCTGGAGGTGCTCTCGGAACTCCGACCAGCGGCACCCTGACAAACTGCACTGGATATTCAGTCAAAAACCTCGCGGATGTTCAGTTCTCTCTCGCCGCGACGGATCTCGTTCGCGCGGCAGGCGTATCAGGCAATGATCTAACGGCAACGCTTGCATCGGGTAAAACTTACCGCGTGAACGCGATGGTTAAAATGACCGGATCTGCTGGTGGGTCTTTTGTCAGTAGTATCTCTGGACCAAACTGTTCATTTGGAATTAGCTTCTACGAACGCGCAGGCTTTGAGATTGACACAATTATCAGTTCGCTTTCACCGCTTGGGACTTCCAATTTGCACAGTAACACGGGAGCCACTTCACAAACGATCAAGGTTGAAATGATCATCAAGACTTCGGCTTCTGGAACTCTTACTTTTGGATGGACGGCAGTTTCTGCTACCGGAACTCGAAATGCTGGTTCATACCTCCGAGTTGAGTTGCTTGATTAATTTACCAACCTCACCACCATGCCCCTCTTCACCGCACGCTCACAACTCGATCAGGATCTCGCATTCAAGGATTCGCTGATCCTACGCGCCCTCGAAGCCGCCAACCATGCCGCCGTTACGCTGCAAGGATGCTACCAGACTTTCTACGAACTACCGCCCGAAAGGCTTGAGGCAGTATTGAATCACAGCATCCCGTCCACGCTGGCAATGTTCCAAGGCAATACCATCTTCGGTGCCGCTGCCAACGCTGCGCTTGATGCTGCGGAATATGGTTCAGTCCGCGCTCCTGTCGAGCTTCCGGCGCATGTCACTTTTGACGGGACGGCTTTTATTGTTACCAATCCCGATTGACCACCATGAGGGCCATCATCACGTTCCAGGGGTTCACCGAAGATCTCTCCCAGAACACCGGGACCGAGCGTCTTTTCCGTGAAGTCGTGAGGAAGTTGGTCGGCCCGGATCTCACTTGCCTAGACCCGAGACAGTGGGACGCGAACACCGACGCGATGGTAGCCTACCTGTCCCGATCAGGCGTCACTGAGTGCGCCGTGGTGGGCTACTCCTACGGCGGCGGATTCACCGCGCAGAAGTTCGCCAAGGCGTGCATGAAGCACGGCATCACGATCAAGCTGATGCTTCTCTGCGATCCAGTCTACCGCCCGACGTGGCTCCCAGCGTGGCACATCCTCCAGCCTTTCGCCATCCGGTCGCTGATGCCGAAGGCCGCGCACATCGACATCCCCCGGTCCGTGTCCGAGGTCCACTGGGTGCGCCAGCGTCTGAGCCTCCCCCAGGCGCACGACCTACGGTTCGAGTGGTCGCAAACTGTCATTCACAAGCCGCAGGTTCTCCCCTACGGACACACGGCGATTGATGAATCTCCTGAATGGTTCGATCTCGTCCGCCGTCACCTCGCCGACTTTGCGGCTTGCAAACCCGAGTGATTCTGTAACCCTGCCGCAGCCATGAAGACCCTCTGGAAACTCCTCCTGCTCGCATGGGCACTGCTCTACATGCTCACCGCGTGCGCCCGACCCGGATTCGCCGTGACCTATTCCGGCATCTACCGGGCGACAAGTGGTCAGGAGTTCAGTGCGTCTGCAACCTACCGACCCATTCACGCCGTGAAATGAACGTCATTGCCAACCTGATCGACATCTTGTGGATCTGGTTGGCGTGGACACCCCCTGACTACCATGAGCGACCTCGCCAGCAAGATCCTAGCCATCGCCGAAAAGGAAATCGGCGTGCATGAAATCGACGGCACGAACTGCGGGCCGCGTGTCAACGAATACAAGGCCGCGACGAATCTGCCAGCGGATCAACCGTGGCCTTGGTGCGCAGCCTACGTTTGCTTTTGCGTGCGCGAGGCCATGAAGGGAGGAACCTACACGTTCAAACGTCCGACGACCGCAGGAGCTTGGGATCTGGAACGGTGGAGCAAAGAGCAAGACCGCAGCACATGGACAAAGCGCAATCCCGGCGACGACATCCAACCCGGCGACATTGTAATCTACAAATTTTCGCATGTCGGCATCGCGCAGACCTCGCCCAACTCCAAGGGGAACTTTAGGGCGTGTGAGGGAAATACTGATGGCGAGGGTAGTCGGGAGGGCGGAGCGGTCATGATTAAGACTCGTCACATCTCCAAGGTCAAAACCCGCATCCGTTTTACCGTATGAACCACGACGAAAACCTTACCGTGCTGGGAAAATTGGTCATGGGAGCGTCAGGTATGGCGATCAACGCCTTGGCTGTCATCACCTCGATGCAGGAGCAGATTGAGTGGGGATTTCGTATTTTCTCGCTCGTGATCGGTATCGCGGTCGGACTCCTTACAATCTGGAGCCTGCTAAAGAAAAAGCCAAAATGAAAGTCCACATGATCTCCCCAGAAGAGATGGAGTCGCTCCGTTCTCTGCGAGCCTGGCTCAGTGAGATCATAAAAACCCAAAAGCTGGCCAAGTCGCAACACCACGCGGCTGCGGATTTCGCTATCGACCTGAGCGAAATTCTGGACAATAGCATGTGCGCTGAGATACAAGCAGTCGAACCTTGAAAACGTCATGGACAACACCGAACGAATCAAGTCCTCAATCTTGCGCAACCCTTCCGCGCCCAATCACCGAATCGCCAAGAACCTCAGTTTGCATGTCGATGACATCGCCAAGGTGAGGGGCGAAATGGGACATGTCCCAACTGAGCCGCAACAGGATCAGGGATTGCTCCTGAGCAAGCTACGAGTGCTGCCGCGCAGGCCCGCAGAATCCGCAGCGAAATACATCAAACGCCTCCCCCTCGGTCGCGGATTTGATGTGCGCAAACTCTCGCAGGAATGGGGCATGGGTGAGGACACGATTCGACGCCATGCGAAAGACCTTGGCTGCCTTAAATACGTCGAAACCGAACCCGACGAATGGGTTCCGGTCGTCATGAACCCCGAAACCGCCAAGCAATATGTCTGAAGGAATCGACCTATCAACTAAGCGAGTCACCGACAACGATGCGATTTCGGAAGTCACCAAGGCGCGGGCGGCATTGGCGAAACTCAAACAGGAACTTTCAGCGGTCACGAAAGACCGCGACGAGCTGCTTGTCGAATACGGCGACCTTCAGAAAGCCCGATACGCCGGAAAAACATCACAGACTCGTCCAAAGCCTGCCAAGGATGATTTCATTCGCATCATCGTTAACGACGTCCACGGTCAAATGATGGACAAGGATGCGGTCGCGGCATTCCTCGGCGACCTGCGCGACTGGAATCCTGACGAGATCGTTCTAAATGGAGACATCATCGAATGTGGCGGATTCCTCGCAGCTCACCATGTCCTCGGCTACGTTTCGCAGACCGAATACTCATGGCAAGAGGACATCGCCGCCGGGAATTGGTTTCTCGACGAGGTTCAAAAAGCCGCGCCGAAAGCGAAAATCCACTACATCGAGGGCAACCACGAAGACCGGGTGGAACGCTGGATTGTGGACCAGACGATGCGCCACACGCGGGACTCAGAGTTTCTCCGCGAGCTTATTTCGCCCCGGACGCTGCTGCGCCTTGAAGAGCGTGGAATTGCCTACTACGGACG
>Ga0114974_10001551_pt1 | contig 18177 bp, 14 predicted proteins | sample S_130206_EF_Meta_FD_87318 | JGI IMG/M metagenome (GOLD analysis project Ga0114974, IMG submission 87318) | Freshwater microbial communities from Lake Simoncouche, Canada to study carbon cycling - S_130206_EF_MetaG | ecosystem: Environmental > Aquatic > Freshwater > Lake | place: Lake... | reverse complement strand
TCCGCCCGTCCACGCCGTCCTGGGAATCATCGAGGATGCCCGCACGCTCCCCGCGCAGGGAGACCTTGGGGACGCCTGGTACGAAGAAGCGAAGGGCCGGCTCTGGATCTGGGACGATGTCCATTCCCGCTGGGTCGATCTGAGCCTGTGGCGCACTGGAAGCCCGCTTGCTGGCGCCGTCGCGGCGGCCGGTTCGATGGGCCTGCCTGGATCGCATGGGGAAACTGGAGTGCAGGGTGAGGCTGGCCCGCAAGGGGCGCCGGGCCCGATGGGCCCGAAGGGCGAGCCTGGGCCTGTCGGACCCAAGGGCGACCGCGGCGAGATCGGGCCAGCCGGCCCGCAGGGCAAACCTGGCCTCGACGGCAAGGCTGGTCCTGCTGGCAAGGACGGAAAGCCCGGTCCGGTTGGTGCAGCGGGGCCGCAAGGCAAGTCTGGACTCGACGGCATCGATGGGGTCAACGGCCTCAACGGCAGCAACGGCAAGGACGGCAAGAACGGCGTCGATGGCAAGCCTGGTGTCGCTGGGCCCAAGGGGGATCGTGGCCCGGCCGGTGAGCCCGGCAAGCAAGGCCCTGCCGGTGCGCCCGGGAAGAACGGCGCTGACGGCAAGCCTGGAGCCGACGGAAAACTCGGACCGGCGGGCAAGCCCGGTCTCAACGGTAAAGACGGATCCAACGGGAAGGACGGCAAGCCCGGCGTTGCTGGTGCCAAGGGAGAACGCGGAGCGGCTGGTGAGCCAGGCAAGCAAGGTCTTGCCGGTGCGCCCGGAAAGCCCGGAGCGGACGGCAAACTTGGACCGGCGGGCAAGCCCGGTCTCAACGGTAAAGACGGATCCAACGGGAAGGACGGCAAGCCCGGCGTCGCTGGTTCCAAGGGAGAACGCGGAGCGGCTGGAGAGCCCGGCAAGCAAGGGCTTGCCGGTGCGCCCGGGAAGCCCGGAGCCGATGGCAAGCTTGGACCGGCGGGAAAGCCCGGCCTCAACGGTAAAGACGGATCCAACGGGAAGGACGGCAAGCCCGGTGTCGCTGGTCCCAAGGGGGAACGCGGACTCGCCGGCGCGGCTGGGAAAGACGGCCTCAACGGGAAGGATGGCAAGGACGGCAAGTCCGGTGCTGCTGGTCCCAAGGGAGAACGCGGACCTGCCGGCGCGGCTGGGAAGAACGGCCTCAACGGCAAGGACGGATCCAGCGGCAAGGACGGCAAGTCCGGTGCTGTTGGTCCCAAGGGAGAACGCGGACCGGCCGGTGCGGCTGGCAAGCCCGGCCTCAACGGCAAAGACGGATCCAACGGGAAGGACGGCAAGCCCGGTGTTGCTGGCCCCAAGGGAGAACGCGGACTCGCCGGCGCGGCTGGTGCGAAGGGAGACGCCGGGCCGATGGGGCCGGCTGGTCCGGCAACCGGCCTCCGCGCTTCGGGCGCCCGTGATCTGACCACGTTGATGCGGCTTCCCACTGGCGGCGGGCTCGACCGTGCGGTGCTGAAGCGTGTCGGCGATACCGTTGAACTGTCGCTGATTGGCCTCCGTGGCAGCCGCCAACTCAAGGGACTCCTCGGCAAGATCCCTGCCGGCTTCCGGCCGTCGCTGCCGCAGAGCCTGCTGACCGCCGACGAGGGTTTCCGTCAGGTGCGGGTGAGCGTCGATGCCGGCAACGCCGCCGTCGCCGTCGCCCAGCCCGCCGAGACCGGTGGCCTTGGGAAGGTGTCAACGTCACTGGTCTGGCTGACCCAAGACGCGTGGCCGACAACGCTCCCCGGGCGTCCTTGGAACCGCTGATCTCGGCGCCCGGCTGGTAGGCTTTGGAGGCCTCGACTCCTGAGACCCTCCCATGGCCGACACCGATCCTGCCCCGACCTCGCAGCCACTCCCCGAACTCCACACGCTCGTCGTGGGGCGCGAGGCGATGGCCTGTCGATTCGAGGTGGTGTTCAACGCTGGCGAGGTGCCTGACGCGACGGAACTCGGACTGGCGGCGCTCGATCTCGTCGACTCGATCGAAGATCGGATCACCGTTTACCGGGAATCGAGCGAATTGGCCTGTCTCAACGCCACCGCGGCGGAGGGCTGGCAACCGGTCGCCGGGGATGTCGTGGCGCTGCTGACTCAGGCGCGGCGTCTCCATGAAAAGACCGGCGGCGCATTTGACCCGGCCGCCGGCAGCCTCGTCCGGGCCTGGGGCTTTCTCCGTCGTCAGGGCCGGACTCCGGACGCTGCGATGTTGGCCTCGGCCCGCGAGCGGTCGGGGATGGCGCATGTCGAGATCGACGAATATGCCGGGAGGGTGCGATTCACCCGCCCCGGCATCGAGCTCAACCTTGGAGCGATCGGCAAGGGATGGGCGCTCGATGCCGTGATCGGGATGCTCACTGCCGCCGGGGTGGGGAGCGTGCTTGTCCATGGGGGATCGAGCAGCGTCCGCGCGGTGGGCGTGCAGGGGCCCACGCTCCCCGGCCGTCGTGGCTGGCGGGTCGGCGTGCGGCATCCGCTCCGGCCGGGCCGGCGGCTGGCCACCGTCACGCTCGTCGACGCGGCGCTCGGCACGAGCGGCTCGGGGACCCAGTTCTTCGTCGATCGCGGTCGGCGGCTCGGGCACATCCTCGACCCGCGGAGCGGAGTGCCGGCCGAAGGCGTGCTCTCAGCGACGGTGATCACGCCGCAGGCTGCCGACGCCGACGCTCTTTCCACCGCGCTGTACGTGCTCGGCCCGGCCGGGCTCGAACGGATCGCGCCGGCCGGCGGCGACACCGCCGCAATCCTCATCGTCCCAGCGCGCAATCCCGCGAGCGTCCGCGTCCTCACGGCGAACCTCGATCCCGATCTCGTCGAATGGGATCCGGGGGAGGGGCTGGAGGTGGTGCGCGTGGTGTGAGGCTCGCGGTGCAGTGAGTCCAGCGGCCTCGACGGGGGGGCCATCGAGCCCGCAAAGGTGGCTCGCCCCGCGGATTCCCGGATGGGGGCGAAGTTCCCCTGCCCCGGTGGCCTTCCTGGGGTACACTGGCTCAGCGTTGCACGACACGGGCCGATCCCCTGGAATCCCAACCGAACTGAACATGATCGAGTGGTTCGAGCAGGGTTCCTACCTCGGCATCGTGCTCTTTTTGACCCTCACGGGGATCGGGCTCCCGGTGCCGGAGGAGGTGCCGATTGTCGCCGCTGGCGTGGCCAGCCGGGCGGGGGCGCTGCAGTGGTATTACGCCCTCCCTGCCTGTCTCCTCGGCGCGGTGCTCGGCGACAGTCTCATGTACGCCGTGGGGCGGTTTTTCGGCGCCAGGATCCTCCGTGATCATCCCTGGTGGTCGGGGTTTCTCACCCCCGAGCGCGAGAAGACGATCGAGGATCTCATCAACCGGCACGGCATCAAGGCCTTCTTTGTCGCCCGTTTCCTCGTCGGCCTGCGGAGCCCCTTCTACCTGACTGCCGGCATGCTGAAGGTGAAGTACCGCTGGTTTCTCCTCGCCGACCTCCTCTGCGCTTCGGTGGTCATCGGCGGCTTCTTCGGCCTTTCCTACTACTTCGGCGAAAGCATCAGCGGCCTGATCCGCTCTGCCGAACGGGGACTGACGCTCGCGGCGATCTCGCTGGCGTTCCTGGCAGTGGTGGCGTTCTTCTGGTTTCGCAAACGGCGGATGCAGATGCTCGATCGCGACCCCGAGGCGCTGTTCGAGAACAAGGAGCTGATCTTCGGACCCGCCGGCGACCGGATCGTCGATGCAGTCGGGATCGGTGACGGCCATGGCACGCACGCCGAGTCGGCCCCCGGCGACCACGACTGACGGTGGAGCGGATGGCGCCGATTCTGCCGGGTGGCGGTGGAAAAATGTGCCTTTTCGGCAAGCTTGTCGACCTCGGGCGACTTTGACGTCGCCAAACGGCGACCTAGGTACCTGTGGAGCCATTTCCGTCCACGGGGTTCACCATGCGCGCCGACTTTTTTTCCGCCTCTCCTGCCGAGTTCACTCCGTTGACCGCTGACGGCCCGGCCGTCCGGACGACGCGTGGCGGGGAGCGGAGCGGGCAGCGGGGGCGGGTCGTCGTTATCGATGCCGACCGCCGGGCCGCGTCGGGAACGGCTGCCTGGCTCTGCACCCAGGGATGGCACGCCAGTGCCGCGGGGAGCGTCGAGGAGGCCCGGGGCCTCGTGGCCCGCGGACGGTGTGACGCCTGGGTCGTCGTCGGCATGGCGGCCGCTCGGGGCGGTTTGGCGGTTCGTGAGGGGCTCCCCCCGCGCCACGCCGGTACGTCGTTGGTCGCCATTCTCCCCCCTCAGGCGGACGCCTCCGGTTGGGATGTCGCCCTCGGCTTTCCGGCAGCCGACGACCTGCTCCTCGAGGCCCTCGCCCGGGCCTGTCGGGCCCCGGGGTTCGAGGCCGTTGCGGTGCCGGCTCTGCCTCCGACTCCGGCCCCGGGCGCGGATCCGGCCGCGATTCTCGGTACTGACGAGTCGATCCGCCGGGTGCTCGACGTCGCCCGCCGGGTCGCCGACACGGGGGTCACGATCCTCATCACCGGAGAAAGCGGGACGGGGAAGTCGCTCCTGGCCCGCGAGATCCACGCCATCAGCCAGCGCCGCACCGGGCGCTTCGTCGAAGTCGCCTGCGGCAGCCTCCCGGAATCGCTCCTCGAGAGCGAACTCTTCGGCCATGTTGCCGGGGCGTTTACGGGGGCGACGGTCGATCGTGAGGGACGCTTCGCCCAGGCCGACGGAGGCACGATCTTCCTCGACGAGATCGCGACGGCCACGCCGGGTTTGCAGGTGAAGCTCCTTCGTGTCCTGCAGAACCTCGAGTTCGAGCCGGTGGGGGGAGGGACGACGCGGAAGGTCGATACCCGCCTCGTCCTTGCCACCCACGAAGACCTCTCGGCGCTCGTTGCGGCAGGGCGGTTCCGCGCCGACCTCTTCTGGCGGATCAACGTCGTGACGATCGAGATGCCGGCGCTCCGCAACCGGCGTTCCGACATTCCCCTCCTTGCCGGCCACTTCCTCGCCCGCGCCGCCGCCCGTGCCGGCAGGCCCGTCGACGGCTTTACTCCCGCGGCGCTGGCGGCCCTGGTCGCCCACGCCTGGCCAGGCAACGTCCGCGAGCTCGAACACGCGGTCGAGCGCGGGGTGTATCTGGGCACGTCGAGCGCCGTCGATGTCGGCGACCTGCCCCCGGCCGTGGTTGCGGCAGGCGCGATCCGCCCGGAGCCGCGCGGCGAAGGGGCGCTGCGGCAGTCGCTGGCGGTGCCTGAGCGGCAGTTGATCCTCGAGGCACTCAAACACCACGCCTGGCGACGCGACGCGGCGGCGCGGGCGCTGGGCATCAACCGGACGACGCTCTACAAGAAGGCAAAGCGCCTCGGCCTCGATCTCTCCTCGCTCCCAGCGGGGGGATGACCTCAGCCGACGGCGGGCACCCATCCCGAGGCGAGAGACCACGCGAGGAGGGCCGCAAGGACAAGCCGGTAGGCGATGAATGGCCAGAGGGTGCGGCGGCCGAGCATCACCAACAGCCAGCGGATTGCCACGTAGCCGACAATCGCTGCGGATGCCGTGCCGGCGGCGGCCATCGTGATCGCCTCAGTGGAGCCGAAGATTTCGGCTCGTTCCTGCCAGGCTTCGAGGAGGCCGGCGGCGGCTACCGCGGGGAGGGAGAGGAGGAAGGAAAACCGGGCGGCAGTCTGCCGATCGAGCCCGCCGAGCATGCCGGACGAGATCGTCACGCCGCTCCGCGATGTGCCCGGCACGAGCGCCAGCACCTGCGCGAGCCCCATCCCCAGCCCATCGGAAAGCCCGATGCCGTCGAGCCCCTGTCGCCCCGTCGAGCCCCGCCGGCTCCGCCACCGCACGACCAACTCCGCCACGACCATGAGCACGGTTGCCGCCAGCAGGGCACCGATCACCACCTCCAGCCGCCGCGCTTCTCCCTTGATGAGCTTCCGGAGGGCAAAGCCGACCACCACGATCGGGAGTGTGCCGAGGAGGATGAGGCATGAAACCCTCGATTCCGCGCTCCCCCAAGGGCGCCGGCTCGCGATCCCGATGACGAATCCCCGCAGGAGGGCCGCGATGTCGCGCCCCATCGCCACGCACACGGCCAAAAGCGTGCCGCACTGGATGACGGCGGAGTAGGCCGCGCCAGGGTCGTCCCAGCCGAGGAGCGCCGGGACGATGCGGAGGTGGGCCGTGCTCGACACCGGGAGGAACTCGGTGAGCCCCTGAACGATGCCGAGGGTGATCGCTTCGACGAGGGTCATGAAACGGGTGTTCTGGCGGGGGAAAGCATGAATGGGGCGGGGATCGGGACGGGCTCGGAAAAGGGCCCCGGAGGGCTTTTTCCAATGGGCCGACGGTTCCCGCTTCAAAATAGCAGGCCTGTCGGGCATAATCGCCCCCTTCGCCGGTTGTGGGCGTGACAGCCCCGATGGAAAAATCGGGGGCTCGCGCCGCCCGCTCCGCCCCGAACACCCGTTTTAAATACCCGGTCTTTCGCCGCGCACTGGCGCGGTCAGCCAGAGCACAGGAGACTCCCCCGCGATGTTCCGTAACCTCAGCACTGTCGGCCTGCCCCTTTCCGGACGGCCCAGCGAGCTCATCGAACTGGCGCTCTCGTTCGGCTTCGATGCGATGGACATCGACATCGTCGACTTCCAGCAGCAGGCCGAGGCGTTCGGGGTCGAGCATGCCCGTCGGCTGATGGTCAGCGCCCGCCTCCAGTGCGGGTCTTTCCACCTGCCGATCTCGCTGATCGGTGACGACGCGGCGTTCAACGCCGACCTCGCCGAACTGCCGACGCGGCTCGAGTTTGCCCAGGCAACCGAGGCGAAGCGTGCCATCGTCACCATCGCCCCGGCGAGCGATGATCATGCCTTCAAAGACTTCTTTGAACTGTATCGTCAGCGACTCGACACGCTCGGCGGCCTGCTTGCCAACTACGGCATCAGCCTCGGGCTGGCGCTGGCTCCGGAGGCCGAGGCCCGGGCCGAGAAGGCTCACCAGTTCATCCACACCTACGAAGGCCTCATCGGCCTGGTGAGCGTCTGCCATCCGAGCGTCGGCGTCGTGGTCGATGCCTGGGCCCTCCACCTCACCGGCGAGCCGCTGTCGGTCATCGGGTCGATCCCGGCCGGCCGGATCGTCGAAGTGCGTCTGTCGGATGCTCCCCGCGACGTGGTGTCGGCCGAGCTCAGCCACGCCCAGCGGTTGATGCCCGCCGAGACCGGCGTCATCCCCGCCGCCCAGATCCTCCTCGAGGCCCAGAAGGCCGGTTTCGACGGCCCCGTCACGCCGTGGGCCGATCGCTCGACCCTCGCTGGTCGCGGTCGGGAGAAGATCGTGCGGCTTGCCGGCGACCGGCTCGAGGCGGTCTGGAAGGAAGCCGGGCTGCCGATCGTGCCGCGTTGGTTCGCCCCGTCGGCCCGTGAGAACGCGCCGCGGTTTGGCGAAGATCCCGCCATGCTGGCTGCCGCCGGCGCACTTGACGGCAAGCCGGGCCCGGTCGCCTGACCGGTTCGGCAACGGCTGTCGTTACCAGGCTCCCTCGTCGTCGCGAGGTCCCCTGGCGTCGTCAGGCTCCGCCGCGGATCCAATCGACCTGCGGTGAGCCTCCGCCCGTCAGGGCGGCGCCACGACAAAACTCCGACACATAGCGGAGCGGCTGGCCGGGGCGATCGGGGTCGCGGAACGAATCCCCTTTCTGCAGGATCGGGAGCTGGTCCGGCATGCCTCCGAAGGCCCGCGCTCCTGCGGCCTGGCAGGGAAACCACGAACCTTTCCCGTCGGCGTCGACGAGGTGAAACTCCGGGTAGCAGTGCCCCTCCACCCACACCGTCCGGGCCGGAATGCCGTTGATCCTGGCGCAGGCGATGAACAGGCAGGTGAGTTCTTCGCAGTCTCCCCAACCATCGGCGAGGGCCCGCGCGGCTCCTTTGAGGGTGCCGTTGCGATATTCGACCTTCTCGCGGACTGCGTCGTAGATCGCTTCGACCTTCGCCCAGCCCTCGAGCCCTTCCCCGAGGGCCTTGGCAAACTTCGTCACCTTCGGATGCCGTGTCTCGATGTACGGGCTCGAGGCGAGATACGGCTTGAGGGTCTTGGCGGGCTTCTCGGGAATGGAGAGCCCGGATGGATCGCTCGGCGGAAGGATCGACGCCCTCCCCAGCGAGAAGGTGACCACCGCCTTCGCTTCCTGGCCGGAAGGAAGATCGGGGATCTCGACGAGCATCTGCTTCACGCCGCCGGGGAGCGTCCGATAGCGGACCTGACGGACATCGGCTGAGACATCCTCACCGACGATCTCCACCGTCTGCTCCGGCCATTCCGCCGGCACCGGGAGCGTGGCGTAGATCCCCCGGCAGGGCCCCCCCGAGGCGACGACCGACAGACCAACGCGGTAGGGCTGGCGGCGGATGTCCCCCAGCGAAGTCCCGCTGGTTGCGAGCGGCTCATCGGCGAATTGAGCGCTGGCGGAGGAGGCCGACAGGAATCCCCGCAGGCCGATCGCCAGACAAGCGGTGCGGATCAGACCGCGCCGCGTCATCGCCAGGTGCGGAGCGACGGGCAGGGCGACGGAGGGGGGGCGGTGAGGGCTCATGGAAGGGGCATCGGATCGAAAGGGGGGCCGACTGTGGTCCGGACGGCGACATATCGATGAGGAAACTGGGGAGGAAAGGGCAAAACAACGAATTGTTCAGGTCTGCCCCGGCTGCTACACTCCGAGGTTTCCGCTTTGTGGCCCGCTTTCCCCTTTCCTCCAACCCGTTTTCCCGAAACCCCCACACGATGGTCAACCGCAACCTCATCCGCGAACTGGAACTTGGCGACGAAATCGATCAGGAGATCGATCTGGCAATGGGAGGGACCGACAGTGGCGAATATGCCATTGGCACCGCCACCCTGTCAGTCAATTCGGTCCTCCACGGCAAGATCATTCGGGTTGACGATGAGTTCGTGCTGGTCGACGTCGGCTACAAGAGCGAGGGGCACATCCCTCGGAACGAGTGGGATGATTCGGAGCCGCCGCCGCAGGTGGGCGACATCGTCAAGGTGCTCCTCGAGGAATTCGAGGATGGCCAACTCGAGGAACAGCGTGGCCTGATCACCCTCTCGAAGCGGAAGGCCCGCCGCATCGAGGATTGGCTGCGGGTGATGGAGAGCGTCAAGGAGAACGACGTCGTCACCGGGTTTGTGACGCGGAAGATCAAGGGCGGTCTCCTCGTCGACATTTCGGGCGTCAACGTGTTCCTCCCCGCCAGCCAGGTCGACATCCGTCGCCCGGCCGACATCGGAGACTACTGCGGCCGCTGCATCCAGTGCCTCGTGCTCAAGATCGATGAGCAGCGTCGCAACATCGTCGTCTCGCGCCGGGCCCTCATCGAGCAGGAACGTGCCGAGCGCAAGAAGCAACTCATGGAGACCCTCGAGGTCGGCCAGGTGCGCCGCGGCATCGTCAAGAACATCGCCGACTTCGGTGCGTTCGTCGATCTCGGCGGCATCGACGGCCTCCTCCACATCACCGACATGAGCTGGGGCCGCATCGGCCACCCCAGCGAGATGGTGGCGATCGACCAGGAGATCGAGGTTCAGGTGCTGCACATCGACCGCGAGCGCGAGAAGATCGCCCTCGGCATGAAGCAGCGGACCGCGAGCCCGTGGGCGAAGGTCGCCGACAAGTACCCGGTCGGCACGGTCTGCAAGGGGACCGTCGTCAACGTCATGAGCTACGGCGCGTTCGTCAAGCTCGAGGATGGTGTCGAGGGGCTCGTGCACATCAGCGAGATGAGCTGGACGAAGCGCGTCAGCCATCCCTCCGAGCTCGTCAAGCCGGGTGACGAGGTCGAGGTCGTCGTTCTCGCCATCAACAAGGAGAAGCAGGAGATCTCGCTGGGCATGAAGCAGACCCAGCAGAATCCCTGGGAGAAGGTCGCCGCCGACTATCCGCCCGGAGCTGTGGTCAAGGGGGTCGTTCGGAACCTCACCAACTACGGTGCCTTCATCGAGATCGACGACGGGATCGACGGCCTCCTCCATGTCACAGACATGTCGTGGACGCGGAAGGTTACCCATCCCAGCGAGATGGTCGACAAGGGGCAAGAGATCGAGTGCAAGGTGCTCTCGGTCGATCAGCAGCGTCGCCGCATCGCCCTGGGCCTCAAGCAGATGCACGAGGATCCGTGGACGACCGACATCCCCGCCCGCTACAAGCCCGGCGATGTCGTGAAGGGGAACGTCACGAAGATCACCAACTTCGGCGTCTTCGTCGGCCTCGAGGATGGTCTCGAGGGGCTGCTCCACATCTCGGAGCTCTCCGAGGACAAGATCGAGAATGCCGAGGATCTCGTGAAGGTCGGCGACCCGATCGAGGTGAAGATCCTCCGCGTCGACACCGACGACCGGAAGATCGGCTTGTCGAAGAAGCGCGTTGGCTGGTCGAGTGAGCGCGAGGCAGCCGAGGGAACTGAGGAAGTCTGACGTCCGAGACGGCCCGGTGTCAGGGAGCGGTGGTCGTGGCACGCACCACGGCCATCGCCTGCACCGGGCCGATCGTCTCGACAGGCGCCTGTTCCGACTGGCTCGCGTTTGCATCCTGTCGGGCAGGGGCCCGGTCGACCGTCACGATTCGCAGCGATTGCTGGCGGCTGATCCGTCCCGAAGGTCCTGTCGGGGTGACGCCGCCGAGGAAGCTTTCCGTCGCGCTGCCGAGGATTCTGATCCTGCGGAGCGGGGCATGGCTCGCCCCCTGCTCACCTCCGCCGGCATGGCGCTGCTCGAGGACTTCAGCCGACTTCGGATCGATCACGTCCAGCGCGATCGTCATGCTCCCCGCCGTTTCCTTGCGGCTGCCGCGGCGCCCTACCCAGACCACGACCCGATCGCCGGGGGAGAGCGTGGCCAGATCGATCGACTCCGGCGAGGACGTCGGGAGAGTCATGCCAGCCCGAAGAGTACCTATTGGGGCGTCGGCGGGCGCGAGTGCCCGCTGAGTCGAAGGCGCGGGTGTCGAGGCGGGGGGCACAGGCGCCGCAGATTCGCTGCTGACCGGATCCGCAGCCGGGACTCGAGGCTCGGGCGGAGCGTCGGAGGCAGGGGTGTGATCGGGGGGTGTCGCGCTGGGAGGGGCTGCGCTGGGAGGGGCTGCGCTGGGAGGGGCCGCGGCGGCGGTCGGCTCGGCTGCGGAGTCGGCTGGCAAGTCGGCTGCGTGACTGGGAAGCGTGGTCGATTCGAGGACGCGGCGACCGCGGGCGAAGACCCGCCCCGCGTCCCCCGTGAAGGCAAAGCCCCCCGCGATCAGCGCGAGCACGCAGCACTTGGCCAGCACAGTCCGCATTGTCGACAACACTCCCGGCAGGAACTGGCCGGAAGGGCCGCCGGTCGCCTGCCGGCAACTATGCGCCCCGGCTGCGGGCCGGTGATGGCTGGCCGGCAAGCGCCGTCCTCCTTTCCCGGCACGCCGGTGGGGTGGGTGCGATCGTGGCGGTCGTACGGGAAATCAGGCCAGGGCAGCCAGGGCCTCGAGCACCTTCTCCGCATGGCCCTCGGCCTTCACGCTGCGAAAGACCTTCGCGACGCGTCCGGCGGCATCGATGATGAACGTGCTGCGGACGATCCCCATCGAGGTTTTGCCGTAGAGAGTTTTTTCTCGCCACGCTCCGTACTTCTCCGCTATCGAATGATCGGCGTCGATGAGGAGCGTGAAGGGAAGGGCGTATTTGTCGCGGAATTTGGCATGACTGGCGGCCGAGTCGCGGCTCACGCCAAGAACCACCGCGCCGTGGGTGCCGAGCGCTGCGGAGGCATCCCGGAAACCGCAGGCCTCCTTCGTACACCCCGGCGTGTCATCCTTGGGGTAGAAATAGAGCACGACCGGAGCCCCTTTGAGGCTCGACAGTTTCAGCTTGCCGCCGTCGTGGGTGGGCAGCGTGAAGTCGGGGGCCTTCGTCCCCTCCTCGATCCATTCGGCCATGATGGTCTCCTCGCGGGCGGTCGATCCCTTGACGCAGTTCTTGACGCCAAACGGACGTTGTAGTCCCCCTTGCGGTCAGCGGCCAGTCGGGCCGGCGGTCGCTGCCGTCGCGCTCCTCACGCCCCCCGGACGGGGCGCGCTTGCGGTGGTGGGGCTGTGGGGACCACAGGCCACGCGGATGGTGGCAGCGCTGTTCCTGTCGAGAGGGAGTGCGGCGGTCAGCGACTGGGAAGCGGGGCGAATTGGCGTTGGGCGATGGCGCGGCCTCGGGAGCGGAGGGGGGGGAGTGGCCGCCGAGGAGGTGCTCGTCGTCCGCGCTTCCCACGGCTGGGAGGTGCACTGCCATGGTGGGGCCGCGGCCGCCGCCGCCGTCCTCGACGATCTCGTTCATCTCGGCGCGGAGTGCCGCCCGGCCGCGGCGTGGAACGCTGGCGGGGCCCCGACGGTGGCCGCGGAGGCGATCGCGCTCCTCGCCGACATCGACGCTCCCCGCCCGGCACGGATTCTCGGCCGCCAACTGGCCGGTCTACTCGACGGCGAATTGACCGGCATCGCGGCCCTCGTGTCCCAAGGGGATGGCGTGGCCGCAGCCGAGCGTGCCGACCGGCTCCGGCGGGCGTCACGGGTCGGGCTGCGTTTGGCGGAGCCGTGGCGGGTCGTCGTCACGGGGGCGGTGAACGTCGGAAAGAGCAGCCTCGTCAATGCGTTGGCGGGCCATGCCCGCAGCCTTGTCTCGCCCCTGCCGGGCACGACCAGGGACGTGATCGAGACGCATCTCGTCCTCGCCGGGTGGAGTGTGGTGCTCGTCGACACCGCCGGCCTCCGCGAGGCCGGCGATCAGGCTTCGGGGGCCACCGAAAGGGCCGGAATCGCCCGGGCCATGGCGGCCACAGGGGCTGCCGACCTCGTCATCCGTGTGGAAGCCACCGGCACCGAGCCACCGCCGCACGATGGCCTTGTCGTCTGGTCGAAGGCCGATCTAAAGGTGATCAACCAGCCTGTGCCCGATGAAGTCCTTGTCACCTCGTCACGGACCGGCGCGGGGCTCGGGGCCCTCGTCGCCGCCGTCATGGCGAAGCTCGTCCCGGAGGCGGATGAGCCGGGCCTGCTCGACGGCGCCGTCCCCTTCCTGCCCCGGCACCTCGAAGCCCTGAACAGGGTGATGGCAGGCGAGCCTTTTGACGGCGGGCGCCGGCTTCAATAGACGGGGACCGACGGATCGACTTCGGCGCTCCAGGCATCGATCCCCCCACGCATGCTCGTGGCAGAAGCGAATCCACGTTCGCGGAGCCACTGCGTGACGCGGAGACTGCGAACTCCATGATGGCAATGGACGACGATCGTTGCGCCGCGCCAGGCGTCGAGCTCCCCCACGCGACCGGCGATCTCCTGCATCGGGATCAGCATGGAGCCCTCGATCCGGGCGGTGGCGTGCTCCTCCTCCGTGCGGCAGTCGAGGAGGAGGCATGGCTCCGATCGGGGGGCGGCGAGGATCTGGGCGGCTTCCGTAGGGGAAACCTCGAGGGGCACTTCGTCGTGGCTGGGGGCGCTCATCGAGCATCGTCTCCGGGAGTGATGGCTCAAAAAGACTTCAAGGATGCCGTGGCAATCCGGAACGGGCAACGGCATGTTTGCCGGCGGGACCCAAAAAAAGCGGCAGCCGGGGGATGGCCCCCGGCTGCCGTCGATGAAAGCGCTGAGAATCGAGCGTGGACAACCGCCCGATCACTCGCTGGTCGTCTCTCCCATGTCGCGGGTGACGAGGCCGAAGAACACGGCCGGGTCGACGTCGGTGTTGATGGAGCTGTTGTGGCCGTCGCCGAAGCCGGCGATCGTCAAGCCGCCAGCGTGATCGCTGCTCGGCCCCCATGCCGAGTTGCCGAACGTGCCGCGGGAGCCGTGGTTGATGCTGATCCGCCCCTGGGCGGTTTGCGTCGGACCATAGCCGAGGGCCGACTGCACGCCAGTAGCCACCCAGACACCGTTGGTGTTTACCGGGACAGCACCGCTGTCGTCAGAAACCGCACACACCCACGTCTGCATGCCGTCGATCCAAGCCGAGTTGCCGGCCTCCTTCGATTCGATGAGGATGATTGTCTTCGACGTGCCGTCCCGCAACGACGCCAGCCCTTGGCCGAACTGCGGGCAGGGGTCGGTGTCGGCGTTGGAAAACCGGGCCGGCTTCAGCGGCATGGCGCCATTGTCGGTCATCGCCGAGGTGACGCTGCCTGCCTTGGCGTAGGTGAGGAGGCCGGCCATGGCCTTGTAGTTCGTGATGCCGATCTGGTTGTAGGGGAGCGAACCGGCAAGAAGCGACTTGAAGTTGCTGCCGGCAGCCAACTGCACGACCCCCTGACCACCGAACGACGGGCATTGCAGTCCGGAAAGGAGCGTCTGCGATGCATGCTGCGTGCCATTGCCGAGCGTGGTGGCCGCGAACGGCACAGCCCCACGGCCGAAGCGATTGGTGTTTGAGGAGATCGCGTTGTAGAGGTTGGTCTCTTCGATGAAGGGGAGGATGTGGCAGATGAAGCTGAACGCTGCCGGCGAGGTGGCGCTGGCGGTCGTGTTGAAGGTCGTCGCGGTGTAGGGATAACGATCGCACGCCGCCGGCAAAGCCTTGCGGGCGTCGTGGAAGTTTTGCATCGCGAGGCAGAGCTGCTTCATCTTGTTGCCGCAGGAACTGCGGTTGGCGGCCTCACGCGCCGACTGGACAGCTGGCAAAAGAAGACCGACGAGCGTGCCAATGATGGCAATCACGACGAGCAGTTCGACGAGCGTGAAGCCGCGCCGACTGGAACTTGGGGTCCGGAAACACATGCAACACCTCCGCCCAAAAGGGCAGCCATGAGAAATAAAGAATGACGCCTCGAAGCAAACACGAGCCGCAGAATCCTGGTTGGGCCCAAGCAAACGCCCGGGTCAAAAGAATCCCCATCAGCCCCACAGTGACCCCTTTCGGTACGCGTTCAACGCACCGAGAGTTCAGCCACTGTCCCCAGAAGCCAGAATTATGAGAAGTTTATGAGCCCGCTTGAATGGTGTCAACTTAGCATTCGCCATGGCAGCCATCGCATCCGATCCTGTGCAGGCTAGGGAGTTCGCCAGGAGCGTCGTCGATCGCCTGCGCGCTGCGGGGCATGAGGCGCTGTGGGCCGGAGGATGTGTCCGCGACGAGCTGCTCGGCCGGACCCCCGCCGATTACGACGTGGCCACATCCGCCCGGCCCGACGTTGTCCGCGAGGTGTTCGGCCGCGGGCGGACGCTGGCGGTCGGCGCGGCGTTCGGGGTGATCACGGTCATCGGACCGCGCGGGTGTGGGCAGGTTGAGGTGACCACGTTCCGGACCGACGCGGCGTACATCGACGGCCGACACCCGGCTGGCGTCGCGTTCTCGACGGCCGCCGAGGATGCCAAGCGTCGCGACTTCACGATCAACGGTCTCTTCATGGACCCCCAGACGGGTGAAGTGCATGACCATGTCGGGGGCCGCGCCGATCTCGAGGCGGGGATTGTCCGGGCGATCGGCGTGGCGGCTCTCCGCTTCGGCGAAGATCACCTCCGGATGCTCCGGGCCGTCCGGTTTTCCGCCGGCTTCGGCTTCGTGCTCGAAGGGGAGACGCGGGCTGCGATCGAGCGGCTCGCGCCCCGTGCGGCCACGGTGAGCCCCGAGCGGATTGCCGCTGAACTGCGGGCGATGCTCTCCCGTCGGGGGCGCGGCCGGGCCCTCGAACTCCTCACCGAGACCAGGCTCGCCCCGGTCGTCCTCCCCGAACTCACGCCAGCGGAAGGGAACGCCGAGGCCGAGGGGGCTTGGCTGCAGGCCGCCCGCATCGTCGAGGCACTCGACGAACCTTCCCTCGAAGCAGGGCTGGCGGTCCTTGCCGAGGGGCTGCCGGCCGCCCTCCCCCGGGTCGTGGCCCGATTGCGGCTTTCCAACCGGGAGGGGACGACTGCCTGTTGGCTGCGGGCTGGGCTCGACGATCTTGCCCCGAGGAATGCCGACGAAATCCCGATGAATCGGCCCTGGTCGATCCTCCAGCCCTGGCTCGCCAACCGTGACAGCCCGGTGTTGGCCGACGTCCTCCGAGCCCGGGCTGCCGTGGCCGGTGAAGGAGCCGATTTCGCTGCCTGGGTCACCGCCTGCCTCGAGCGCCCCCGCGCCGAACTCGATCCCCCGCCGTTGCTTGGCGGCCACGATCTGATCCGTGCCGGCTGTGCGCCGGGCCCCGCCCTCGGAGCCACGCTCGCCCGCATCCGCGAGTTGCAACTCGACGGCGTCCTCGCCTCCACCGCCGAAGCGCTTGCCTGGCTGGCGGATCGGCCGTCTCCGGGCTGACCTCAGGCCGGCGGCGCATTCGGCTCCGGAAGATCCTCGATCCGGGCGAGGTGAAAGACGTCGAGAAACTTCCTCGTCGTCCGGTAGCTCGGCGTGCCATCGTCGCCGGGGGCCAGTTCGAGGAGCCCGCGACGGACGAGGAGCCGCAGCACACTCGGGGAGGCATCACAGCCGAGCTCCACGAACTGGTCGCGGGCCACCGGTTGGTTCCAGGCGACGACGGCGAGGACGTCGAGGGCATCGGCATCGAGCCGGACAAGCCGGGCCCGGCTCTCGATGACACGGCCGAGCGAGGCATACTCCTCGCGGAGTCGCATCACCCAACCATCGGCGAGCGACACGACCTCGTAAGGGCATTTGTTGGCCCGGTACTTGCGGGCAAGCTCGGCGGCGAGGTCGTCGATTTCCTGGGGGCGCACCCCCCGCATCAGCGCCGCGACCTGCTTGGCGCCGAGCGGCGTGCCCCCTGGAAGCCCGACGAACAGGAGGGCTTCGAGGATCGTGCTTGGGCTGACCCGGCAGGCGGCATCATGCTCCCCCGACCCGAAATCTTCTTCGTCGAGGTTCGGCGAAGGATCGACCTCGACGCCTGCATCGCCGTCGCTCGGCGCTCCGCCTCCGTAGGGATCGGCCACCCCCATCATCGAGGCAAAGGCCCGCGCCAGGCGATCGATCGATAATCCACCGTCAGCCGGCGCGGCGGTGATCCCGCCGGCGGCCGCGGTCTGCGTCTGGGAATCTGTCTTGGGGGCAGGCGAAGCCTGCGGGGGCTTGGGGGCAGGCGAAGCCTGCGGGGGGACTTCCCCATCCCGTCCTGTGCGCCGCGATTTCGACGTTGCCATGATTGGCCCCTCTTCCCCGGCCGGTCGACGCGGGGAGGAATCCTTTCCTGAGAGTGGATTCAATCATGGCTTGTCGGTGGGAAACAAGAGCGTCTCGGCTGCTTTGCCGGTCCGCTTGCCCTGCTTTTTTGCCGAGCGCCGTTCTCCGACTCGGCGGCCGTCCTGCGTGGCCGGCACGCTCTTGAGCGGTTCTGGGGCCCCGTCGAGGGGATCCCCAGGCCGTGCGGTGGACAGGCGCTCCCGGATTCGGGCGGCATATTGCGGCGAGAGCTCGCAGCCGAGATAGCGCCTCCCCAGCTTCGAGGCCACGGCCAGCGTCGTGCCGCTCCCCGAGAACGGATCGATGACGAGATCGTCGGGATTGCTCGAGGCCCGGATGATCCGGCCGAGGAGTTGCTCCGGCATCTGGCAGCCGTGCCAGCCGGAACGCTCCTTGAACGTGCCGCAGACTCGTGGGAAGTACCAGGTATCCTCGTCGCCGCCGAAGCCCTCGGGGAGGTCCTGGGGACGGAGGATCCAGGTGTCGTCCGGGAGTCGCCCCTTGGGATCGGCACGACGGTCGCCATAGACGAGCTCGCGGGCCGAAGGGACGCGGATCGCGTCGGTGTTGAAGGTGAAGCTGGAGGGATCGCGGACGAACTGGAAGATATGGGCGTGGGACCGGCTGAACTTCTGCCGGCAGTTGACGCCGAACGTGTAATACCACACCACCCAGCTGCGGCAGGTGAGCCCGAGCTCGCGCGTCGCCAGAACCTTGAGCTCGGCGGCGTATTCGTCGCCGATCGCCAGCCAGAAGGTGCCGTTGGGGCGGAGGACGCGGACGATCTCCCCCATCCATCGCTTCGACCAGGCGAGGTAATCGTCGGCGGAGCGGCGGTCGTCGTAGGTGTCGTAGTCGTAGCCGATGTTGAACGGTGGATCGGCGAAGGCGAGGTGAGCGCAGCTGTCGGGAAGACCGGCCAACGACTGGAGGCAGTCGCCTTCGAGAAGGGTGTTCGAGGGGATGACAACGTCAGGCGCTGCGGGGCGGGTGGCTTCAGCCGACGGGGCCGCAGC
>Ga0114974_10001550_pt1 | contig 18183 bp, 14 predicted proteins | sample S_130206_EF_Meta_FD_87318 | JGI IMG/M metagenome (GOLD analysis project Ga0114974, IMG submission 87318) | Freshwater microbial communities from Lake Simoncouche, Canada to study carbon cycling - S_130206_EF_MetaG | ecosystem: Environmental > Aquatic > Freshwater > Lake | place: Lake... | reverse complement strand
CTAATAAGCCAGTATCAACAGCAACTCAAACAGCTTTAGATCTAAAGGTAGACGAATCTTTATTTGATGCAAAGGGCGACTTGCTAGTTGCTTCTGCAGATAATACCCCAGCTAAACTTTCAGTTGGAACAAATGGATATCTTCTAACAGCTAATTCATCTGCTACAAATGGAGTTGAGTGGGCGGCAGCACCAGTAAGTCTTCCTTCTCAAACAGGAAATTCAGGATATTATTTAACTACAAATGGAACATCTGCTTCTTGGGGAGCACTTGTAGTACCAATTACAACTGGTACCTCAACAGTCTCAGCCAACACAGCAACAACAATAGATACAACAGCATTATCAGCATTTACATCTATTGAATACATGGTTTCATTAAAGCAGGGTTCAAAGATTAGAACATCTAAGGTAGTTGTTCAGACTGACGGAACTTCTGTAGATATGACAGAGTTTGCAATTACAGAAACTGGCGGAACAATTGCAGGAGTAGTTGTTTCAGTAGCAGTAGCTTCAACAAATGCAGTATTACAATTAACAGCAACAGATGCAGCAACTACAAACGTAACGGTAAAATTCAGCAAAGTAGCATTGTAAAGGAGAGGTAAATGGCAGATAAAAACTTTAAAGTAAAATCTGGACTAAACCTCCCGATTGCTTCGGCTGCAATTCTTACCACTGATTCAAGTGGTAATATTTCTTCTACCGCCGTTCTTCCAATTACAGCAGGCGGAACAGGACAAACATCAGCAACTAATGCTATAAATGCCTTGCTTCCAGTACAAAATGGATCAACAGTAAACTATTCGATCCAGTCAGATGGAACAAATATCTCATGGGTTAAACTATATAATCAGTTAATTCAAGATGCAGGAGTTTCTGTAAATCCCCGCCGAAATGTAAATTTTGTAGGGGCTACATTTGCAGATAATTCGGGAACAGACACTACTACAATTACATTGCCAACTGGCGCAAAGTATCAAACATCTGCCCCATCTAGTCCAGTAGTTGGACAAATTTGGGTGGACTCAGATGATGACGTAGATACATTTAATCCTTATATTATTAGCAGAAATAAGTTTACTGCAACTAGCGGACAGACTACATTTGCTACAACACAAACTTTTATTCAGGGGTATGAACAAGTATTCCTTAATGGTATACTTTTAGTATACGGAGATGACTATACAACTCCTACTACATCTTCCGTCGTTTTATCTTCAGGAGCAGCAGTTTCAGATTCAGTAGAAATTTTTATTCAAACTAATTTATCTGCATACATTGTTGATACGCCTCTTAGGGCGTCAACATTTATGTTGATGGGGGCATAATGGCAACAGAAGTATTTAAGATACTAGGGCAGGTAGCACCAGGAACAACTAATACAGCATTGTATACCGTTCCATCAGGTAAGTCTGCAGTCATATCAACTATTGCTGTATGTAATCAAACATCTGGTGATGTAACATTTAGAATTGCTACACAAAAAGCAGCAGATGCCTCAACAAATACAATTTTAGCTAAACAATATATTGCGTATGGTTCAACAGTAGCTGCCAACGACACAACATTTGTCACTATCGGAGCTACGCTTGCGGCGGGAGATCAAATAATCGTTTACGGTTCATCTTCTAGCATCTCATTTAACGCATATGGCTCCGAGGTGACACCTTAATGGGAATAAGTAAATTAAATCCTTCAGCAGGTGGCATTCCTTTTGGAAATACAGCAGGACGCCCTACAGCAGCAACAGGTAAACTTTATTCAAATGGTGAAACTGCCAGATTAGAGTTATATACATCTGCAGGAACATGGGAAAACATTGTTCAAGAAGTTCCAGGAGTATCTAGCATATCAGGGATTTATTCTGAGTCTGCAAATTCTGGAACAATTACAATCTACGGAACTAATTTTGTATCAGGCGCACAAGTATCAGCAATTGGTAGTAATGGCAGTATAGTAAATGCTGGATCAACAACATTTAATTCTTTAGTTCAACTTACCGCAGTATTCACGGGTCTTTCAAATGCTAACGAGCCGTACGACATTAAAGTTACAAATCCATCTAACTTATTTGGACTATTACCAGACGCATTGTATGTTAATGCTAACCCAACATGGGTAACATCAGCTGGCTCCCTAGGGTCATTTGCAGAACAGGTAAATGCTACTATATATGCATTGTCTGTATCTGATGAATCTGCAATAACTTACTCTTTAGCTTCTGGATCGTCATTGCCTTCAGGCGTAACATTAAGTAGCTCAGGTGTTATATCTGGAACACTACCTGATGTTGCTTCTAACACTACATACACATTTACGGTTAACGCAACAGATGGTGTAAATACTGCAATTTCTAGAACGTTCAGTTTTGTTTCAAATGCTGCACCAGTTTGGGTAACTGCCGCAGGATCTTTGGGAGGGTATGCAACTAATACTTCTATTGCTACTCCATCATTATCTGCGACAGATAGTTCCGATACAGTTACTTACGCTCTTGCAAGCGGATCATCTTTGCCAGGAGGATTTACATTAAATTCAAATACAGGCGTAATTTCAGGAACACTGCCAACAGTTTCCGTAGACACTACTTATACATTTACAATTAACGCAACAGATTCTATTAATAATGTGCCTAGAGAATTTAGTATACTAAATAGAGTTCCAGTTTCGGTAGAGTATCTTCTTGTTGGAGGCGGAGGTGCAGGCGGAACAAACCATGGTACAGGAGGAGGAGCAGGCGGCGTATTATCTAGCACTGTAAGCTTGTCTCCTGGGTCTACCTATGCTATAGCAATTGGAACTGGCGGAACAATTAATGCCAATGGATCTCAAGGTGGCGATGGAGTATCTACAACAGGATTTGGTTTAACAGCAGGTGGCGGCGGTGGTGGCGGTAAAGGCTATAGTACTACTGGATCAGATGCGAATGGACGTTCTGGAATTGCAACAAACGGTTCAGGCGGAGGCGGAGGAGCTTTTGCAAGCGGAGGATCTGGAAACGGTGCAGGATTTAGTGGGGGAAGCGGAAGCAGTACCTCTCCTGGTGCTGGCGGCGGCGGCGGTGGAGCAGGAGCAGCGGGAAGTAATGCAGCTGGCAGTGCAGGACCTGGCAGTGGAGGAATTGGAGTTTCTAATTCAATAACTGGAACAGCAATTTATTATGCAGGTGGCGGCGGTGGTGGCGGATGGAGTGTCAATGGTGCCGCTGGAGGCAACGGTGGTGGCGGAGCAGGTGGAAATAGTTATGGTACAGGCGTTGCAGGTACTGCTAATACTGGTGGCGGTGGAGGTGGTGGAGGAGATGGTGGAGGAAACGCAGCCCCTGGTGGTTCTGGAGTTTTAATTATTGCTTATCCAGACTCAAAGCCTGCAATTACAACAATCCCTGGAACCTTAACATATAATCAACCAACACGTGCAGGATATAGAGTTTATAGATTTACAGCAGGTTCAGGAACGATAACATTCTAATGGCTAAAACAGTTAAAATTTGGAACGGTACAGATTGGGTAGATCTTGGAGTAAAAGCTGCTCTTCCTCCTGATTATATAGATTCTACTGCTCTTAATTCCGCCCTTGCTTCATATAAGCAAGAAGTAAATCTTACAGTATCATCTAACATAACATTAGTGGCGGGACGCAGATATTTTGTTGATACAACAGCTGCTAGAACATTAACACTTCCTGCAAGTCCAACACTTGGACAAGAAATTGTAGTTGTAGATGCATCTGGAACAGCGGGAACATATAACATTACAATTAATTCAAACAGTGGTAAAATTAACGGAACGATTCAAAACCTTACAATTGACGTAGATGGAGCAGGCGCTTCATTAATCTATACAGGTTCGACATATGGCTGGAGGGTAGGATAATGGCAATTAGTTTTTCTAGTTTATCTGGCGGAACATCATTTACAGTAGTCACATCTACAGGCGGATCTAAGACAGCTACTCTTGATAAGTCATATCCAGCAGGAACATATTTAATTGAGTCTAAAGCATTAGATACAAACCTAGAAGTATATCTAGGAGCATCAGATGGCACCCCCGTAGGATCGACGGTGGCGGGAGCAAAAACAGTTACAGCTACATCCTCCTTCCTATATGTAACAACAGTAAATGCAGATGCTAATGATGCAGTTATATTTACATTAAAGTCGGCGTCAACATTATCAACTAAAACAGATGCAACATGGGCTCCTCCAACAATTACAGATATAACTCCAAGCGGGCTACCAAATATTAATAACACAACAACTATTACAGGTACAAACTTTGCTTCAAACGTAGAGGTTAAATTTAGAAAATCAGATGATTCAACATTAGTAACTCCTAAGACAACAGTTAGAGGATCTGCAACATCTATTATTGCAGGCCGTCCTGATTCATTTGCAGTCGGAGATGCTCCATATGACGTAATTGTCACAAATCCAACCACAACATTATCTGCATCATCGCTTAATGCGATTACTGCAGGAGCTGTGCCAGTTTGGGTTACATCAACAACATTAAATACAGCTGAGATTAATACAGCATTTTCACAAACAATTCAAGCAACTGATGCTGATGGCTCATCAACAATTACATATGCAATCGTATCAGGAGCATTTCAAACAGGATTATCTTTTAACACCTCAACAGGTGCAATTACTGGAACACCAACAGGATCTGCAGGAAGCACATCAGTTGTAATATCTGCAACAGATTCTGGCGGTAACGCAGTAAATAGAACATTTACACAGGTTATTAATCCCCCAGTACTTTTAGTTGATTATCTTGTTATTGCTGGCGGCGGTGGAGGTGGTTCTGGACAATCAGGCGGTGGTGGTGCAGGAGGATTACTCTCAACAGTTACAGCAACTGGTGGCGGAGGAACTTTAGAATCAACTTTAACTTTAATTAATAACACATCTTATTCAGTTATTTTAGGTGCAGGTGGTGCTGGTGGACAAAGAACAAGTAATAATAGTGGAGCAAAAGGTTCTAGTGGCTCTAATTCATCAATATCAGGTTCTGGAATAACTACTATTACATCTACTGGTGGAGGATATGGTGGAGCATACAGTGACGGAACAGGTGGTGTTGGAGGTTCAGGAGGATCTGGCGGAGGTGCAGGAAATCATGGCACAGGCCATCCTATAGCAGGTGGTGCTAGAACTACATCTCCAGTTCAAGGTTATGCTGGTGGAAGTGCTACAGATTATCAATCTCCATACAGCGGCGGAGGTGGTGGTGGAGCTGGTGCAGTTGGACAAAACAGTTCTTCGGGTGTTAGTGCTTCTGGAGGAAATGGATTAGCAGTTTCAATTACTGGTTCATCTGTTACATACGCAGGCGGTGGAGGTTCTGGTAATAATACTAGTCTTGGCACTAATACAAGTGGTGGTGCTGGTGGTGGTGGAGCTGGTGCAACCCAGGGAGCAGGCTCTTCTGGTTCTTCAAATACTGGCGGCGGAGGTGGTGGTGGAAGCTGGGCCTCAGCAGTTTGGAATAATGGAGGATCTGGCGGATCAGGAAAAATAATTTTAAGATATGCAGGAACAACACAAAGAGCAACTGGTGGAACTATAACAACATCTGGAAATTATACAATACATACATTTGATAGTTCAGGAATTTTTTATACAGGAACTGGTACTCCAAAAGCAACTGGTGGAACAATTACCAGAACTGCTGACTATTGGATACACACATTTACAGGTACAGATTCGTTTGTTCCTACACAATCATTAACTGCCGACTATCTTGTTATTGCTGGCGGCGGAGGTGGCGGCGGTGCTACTAATACAGGCAGCAATCGTGCAGGTGGCGGCGGAGGTGCAGGAGGACTTCGTTCAACTGTAACAGCAACAGGTCGTGGTGGTAGTTTAGAAACTCCAGTAACATTAAATTCTGGTACCACGTATACCATTACGGTAGGTAGTGGTGGTGCTAGAGGAACAACATCTGCTACTGGATCAAACGGTCTAAACTCATCTATTTCAGGAACTGGTCTTACTACAATTACTTCTAGTGGTGGCGGCGGAGGTGGTACAACAGAGTTTGTTGGATCTAACGGTGGTTCTGGTGGCGGCGGAGGTGGTACTGTTAATAGTAAAGCTGGCGGAACTGGAATAAATGGCCAAGGTTATGATGGAGGTAGTTCATCTAGCTCTTTTTATAACTGTGCCGCAGGCGGTGGTGGAGCTGGTGCAAATGGCTCAAATACTTCTGCTGCACAAACAGGTGCAAACGGAGGTGCTGGTGTAGCAGTTTCTATTAGCGGTGTTTCAACAACTTACGCAGGTGGCGGCGGAGGTGGTGGCGAACTATTCCGAAGTAATGGTGGCTCAGGTGGCGGAGGTAAAGGAGCACTTCAGCAAAATGGTTCTTTAGGTGGTGGTAATTCTCAAAATGCAGAAGCAGGTATTATTAATACTGGCTCTGGAGGCGGTGGCTCATGTCACGATACAGGCTGGGGCGGAGAAATGATTGCTGGCGCAGGCGGTAGTGGAATAGTAATTATTCGTTACCCAGTATAAAACAATAGACTTATCATTTAATAAATGGTAAAATATAAATAAGTAAGACGACAAATAAAGGAGAAAAAAATGGCACACTTCGCAGAAATCGACGAGAACAACATTGTTACTCGTGTTCTAGTAGTAAATGACGCTGATGCAGCTGATGGACAGAACTTTCTGGCCAACACTTTGAATCTAGGCGGAACATGGATACAGACTTCATATAACACTTCAGGTGGCGTACACGCAAACGGCGGAACCCCTGTAAGAAAAAATTATGCAGGAATCGGATATTCATACGACTCAGTTCGTGATGCATTTATCCCACCAAAGCCTTTTGCTTCATGGTTACTAAATGACGCAACATGTCTTTGGGACGCTCCAACAGCAATGCCTGTTGAAGAGGGTAAAATGTTCAGATGGGTTGAAGAAGATTTAAACTGGCAAGAAATAGTTATACCACAGGAGTAATTTAAATTGACTAGAGCAAGGGATGTAGCAAACGTTCTATCTACCGCCACATCTCTGGCGACAGATACTGAAACGGCTGCCGCCATCTCTAGTCATAATACTGCAGCAAATGGTCACGTAGGACGTGGGAATACTGCATCTCGACCAGCATCTCCAACAGTCGGTGATCTTTATTTTGACACAACTTTAGCAGCATTAATTGCATATAAATCTACTGGATGGGAAAAGGTATCACAAGATCCAGCCCCAGGAATTTCAAGTATATCTCCACAATCAGCACCAGCAGCAGGAACAACAATAACTATTACAGGATCAAGTTTTAAATCAGGATTATCAGTTCAATTTATAGGAACAAATGGTACGGCATATAATTCCCCAGCTTCAACATTTGTAAACGGAGGATCTGCAACAGCAACAACCCCATCTTTGCTTGTAGCATATGAGCCATACGATGTTAAAGTTATTAATAGTGATAATCAATTTGCAGTTCTAGATAATTGTTTAGATGTTGGAGGATCTCCAACTTGGAGTACATCATCTGGCACACTTGCTACAATTACTGAGCAAGCATCTTTATCTACATCCGTATCTGCAACAGATCCAGACGGTACATCAATAGTTTATTCTTCATCTAATTTGCCAGCATGGGTAACCTTAAACTCATCAACAGGAGCACTTACTGGAACAGCACCAGATGTTGCTTCAGATACAACATATTCTTTTGATATATCTGCATCTGATGGAGTTAATACATCATCAAGAGCATTTAATGTTATAGTTAATGCAATTGTTTCTTTTAGTGCTGACTTTTTAGTTCTTGCTGGAGGTGGAGGTTCTGGTTGGCGCACTGATTTAGAGTATTACGTTGGCGGCGGCGGAGGTGGCGGATTACGCTCATCTGTAAGCCCTACTGGTGGAGGAGGATCAGCAGAAAGTTCATTTACTTTTAATACTGGCACTACATATACTATAGCTGTAGGAGCTGGCGGTGCAAAAGCAAGCGTAGCTGATGCAGTAGGAACTTCTGGTGAAAATTCATCTATTTCTGGAACAGGAATAACTACTGTCACTTCAATTGGTGGAGGTCGTGGTGGTCGTAGCGGTAATGCAAATAGTCCAGCAACCGCTCAAGGAGGTTCAGGTGGTTCAGGTGGTGGCGCAGGTGGCGACGGCGGAAATAGCGCAGGTACTGGAACACAATATCAAGGTTATAATGGAGGAAGTACACAGCCTAGTGCTGGTGGCGGATGGGCTGGCGCAGGTGGAGGTGGCGCAGGAGGAGTTGGTGGTAGCACTACCGCAAGCGGTACTGGTGTTGGCGGAGCTGGTGGTGAAGGAGTAAGTAATAATATTACTGGTTCATCAGTTACTTATGCAGGCGGAGGTCGTGGTGGACGAGGTTATTATGGATCATCTCCAGCAGCAGGAAATAACCCAACTAATTATACAAATGCAGCAAATCAAGGTATGGGTGGAGCAGCAAGCATTGGCACATCTCCAGATAGTTCTAATGGTGGGTCGGGTGTTGTAATACTTAGAAGCACTAGACAAGCATCTTCAACTACTGGATCTCCCGTTGCAACAACATCAGGCTCTAACTACATTTATAAATTTACAGGGACTGGGAGCATAACTTACTAATGGCCAATAAAGATTTTAAAGTAAAAAATGGGTTAGATGTTTCAACACCTATTCCTGTTTCTATGGGCGGAACTGGACAAACCTCTACTTCTAATGCTTTAAATTCTATGCTGCCGTCCCAATCTGGACATGCAAATAAAATGCTTTCAACAGACGGAACTAATACAACTTGGGCGGCACAAGCAGTTGCATATCAAAGAGGCGGAACAGCAAGTAGACCAGCATCTTCATCAGCAGGAGATCTTTATTATAATACCGATACAAATATTTTTGAACAATATACATCTTTAGGATGGTTTGCTATTGCAGTTGCTCCTGGAGCACCTACTGGCGTAACCGCCACAAATCAACCATCTGGGCGGGCATTTAATAATGGACAAATGTCAGTTGCATTTACTCCAAATACTAGCGCTGGCGCTCCAAGTTCATTTGTAGTTACTCCATCTCCTTCAACATCCCCATCAACATTTACAGCTACATCATCTCCAATTACAGTAACTAACCTTGCTTCAAGCACACAATACACATACACAGTTACAGCATCTAGTGCATATGGCACATCTGCTGCTTCATCTGCAAGTACTGTAGTGACTGCAACAACTGTGCCAGCTGCACCAACTATTAACTCAGTAACAAATGGAAATTTACAAGCCTCTATCGCATTTACAGCAGGAGCAACAGGCGGATCTTCTATTACAGGATTTACTGTAACATCTAGTCCAGGAAGTCTTACAGCATCAGGTGCGTCTTCACCTTTAGTTGTAACAGGCCTGACTAACGGAACATCTTATACCTTTACTGCAGTTGCTACAAATGCAAATGGATCATCTGCTGCAAGTTCAGCATCTTCATCAATAACTGCAGCAGCAGTTCCAGGTGCTCCAACTATTGGAACCGCAACTCAAACAGGAGCAACAACTGCAACATTAACATTTACAGCTCCAGCAAATAACGGTGGATCAAATATTACAAGTTATACAGCGACTTCATCTCCAGGAAGCGTTACATCTACATTAAATCAGGCGGGATCTGGAACATTTAACATAACTGGATTAACTGCTCAAACTACATATACATTTACAGTAACCGCAACAAACGCTGTTGGAACTTCTTCTGCTAGTTCTTCTAGTAATTCAATTACAACACCTAGTTCATATGTTATTGGGGGCAGAGGCCCAGGAAGTGGAATAATTGTTTACGATGCTGGTTCTGTCTTATCTTGGGGAAGATATATCGAAGTTGCTAATAGCACCTCAACTCCTGCATGGTCTGACGTTCAAGCTCAATGGTCTGGAAACACCAGCACTGTTGTAAGTGGTGCTACAAATACAGCTCTTGGCCAGGGCATGATCTCTACTTTGGCTATAATTGCACAAGATTCAACTAGTAATAGAGCGGCAACTCTATGTAGAGCATATTCTGGCGGTGGATTTACAAGCACATCTAATGGTTGGTTTCTCGGTTCTATAGGAGACTGGGCAAATATGTATAGTAATAAGAGTTTGGTTCAATCCACTTGGCAATCTGGATATTATTGGGGATCTTCAAATAATGCTGCAAACAACCTTGCTTGGGCAATAGATATGAACTCAGGCAGCGACCCTCAACAGAGCAAAAGCTCAAACCATTGGGTTAAACCAATGAGATATTTTAGTTAAGGAGAAATCATGGCTTTTTGGAAAAATGATAATGGATTATTAGTTTGGTCTGCTGATAGAGTATTAAACGATAGATTTGAATTATGGGAAGAACATAAGGATACTTATACTTATCCAGTTGAAGGCTGGATTTGGGCCGACACAGAGATAGAGGCAAGGCAAAATTTAAACTGTTATGGCGCAAAACCGTTCCCATCTTGGCAACTTGATGAAGCTATTGCTAGGTATCAACCACCTACTCCTATTCCCACAGACGATAAGTTTTATTCATGGGACGAAGATACACTTTCTTGGATTGAAATAAATCCCTGATATAATTAAGTAATAAACAACTAGGGGAAATGTGAACTTAGATGGCAAATAAAGACTTTAAGGTCAAGAATAAACTTGTTATATCAGGTTTAACTAATGCTAATGGCGTTTTGCTATCTGAAAATAATTCTGTTGATTCCCACACAAATTTAGCTACACAATATGGCGGAACTGGAACAACAACCTCTCCTACTTCTGGCCAAGTATTATATTCAACTTCTGGCTCTACATATGCCCCAACTACTTTATCATCATTAATTCAAGGATCTAGTTATCAAGCAGATGCTCCTTCTTCCCCCGACATTGGCGATATATGGATTGAATCAGATTCTACTTCAGACTCATTTGACCCCAACATTATTCGCCGTCATACATTTACAGCAACGGCGGGACAAACAAATTTCGTAGCATCAGTAGCATTTATAGATGGATATGAGCAGGTATACTTTAATGGTCTTCTACTATTAAAAACAACAGATTATACAACATCTTCTAGTACTACTGTTATTCTTAGTTCCGCCGCAGCAGCAGGCGACATTATAGAGATAGTTACAATAACAAATTTAAATTCAACTAATACATATACTCAGTCTGAGATTAATACTATTGTTACAACTCAGGTAAATAATTTAATTGCTAATGCCCCAGCAGCCCTAAATACACTTGATGAATTAGCGGCAGCATTAGGCGATGATGCAAGTTTTGCTACAACAGTTACAAACTCTTTGGCTGGTAAGAAGAACGAGACATCCTCATCAATATCAGCAAATACAAATTTAGCGGTGGGAGTAAGATATTTTGTAACATCTGCTTCTGCTCTTACTCTAACATTACCCTCATCACCTTCAGTAAATGATCAAATAGATGTATTTGATGCTTCTGGAAACGCTTCGACGTATAATATAACTGTGGCCCGTAACGCCAAGTTAATTAATGGTAATGCGGGAAATCTAATTATTGACGTAAACGGCGGATGGTTTACTCTTGTCTTTACAGGTAATACATATGGATGGAAGGTAGCATAATGGCCGATTTAAGAGCATCAGGATTAGGTGGGGTTCCAAAAGGAACAACCGCAGGTAGACCATCATCTCCATCAGTTGGCGACGTATTTTATAATGGCGATTTAGGTTACTTAGAAATGTATACCGCACAAGGATGGTTTGCATCTTCACCAGTTCTTCCAGGACAGCCTACTTCAGTAGTTGCTACAAACTCAGGAACATCTAGAGCATTTAATAATGGTAGAGCATCTGTAGCATTTAACGTTGGAACTAATGGCGGGCTTCCAACATCATTTACAGTTACTTCTTCTCCAGGATCATATACAGCATCGGGATCAACTTCTCCATTATTAGTTACAGGACTTCAATCATCAACACAATACACGTATACAGCCACAGCAACTAATAATTTTGGTACATCATCTGCATCATCTGCGAGTAGCGCAGTTACTGCAACTACAGTGCCACAGGCACCAAGTATTAGTGCATCATCTGGAAATGCACAAGCAACAATTACAATTACACCTGGAGCAACAGGTGGTTCAGCAATTACAGGATATTCAATTGTTTCAAGCCCAGTAACTACAACTCAAACAACTTCTAATACTACATACACATTTACAGGATTAACAAATGGAACTGCTTACACATTTACTGCAACAGCAACAAATGCTAATGGAACATCAGCAGCAAGTAGCGCAAGTGGTTCAGTTACGCCAATAAATGCTATAACTGCAGATTATCTTGTTGTCGCAGGCGGAGGCGGGGGAGGCTATGACAATGGCGGCGGAGGAGGAGCAGGCGGTCTTCGTTCTACTGTTAGCAATACTGGCCGTGGCGGATCGTTAGAAAATCAGATAGTGTTATCACCTAGTACAACTTATACAATTCAGGTAGGCGGAGGTGGCACTGGCTCTTCTGATACAAATACAAATAATACAAATGGTGTTGATTCATTCATTTCTGGATCGGGTTTAACTACAATAACTTCTCTTGGTGGAGGCGCAGGAGGAAAAAATTCAGCTACTTTAAGTCTACGTAGTGGTGCAGCGGGTGGTTCAGGTGGCGGTGCATGGAGATACTCATCTAATTATGGAATTACAAGCGGTGGTACGGGAACAACAGGACAAGGTTATGATGGAGGTGCATCAAGCTCTTCAGCTGGAACCGTTTCTGGTTCTGGTGGCGGCGGAGCAGGTTCAGCGGGTGGATTAGCGTCTACCTCTAGTGGCGGAGCTGGAGGTAATGGAGTTGCTGTTTCTATTACTGGCTCATCAGTTACTTATGCTGGTGGTGGTGCAGGTTCTGGAGAAAGTACCGCATCAGGCGGAGCGGGTGGCTCAGGTGGTGGAGGAAATGGTGGAACTAGAGGCAGTACTAATGGTATAAACGGTAGCACAAATCTTGGTGGTGGTGGCGGCGGAGTTGAATATATAGGTTCTTCTAGTACTGTTTTTGGTTCAGGCGGTTCTGGAGTTGTAATACTTCGTACCACTGTAGCAGCAGTATCTACTACAGGATCTCCTGTTGCAACAACATCAGGGTCTTACTATATTTACAAATTTAATAACACAGGAAGTATAACCTTCTAATGAGCAGAATCAGAGATATAGCAAACTTATTCAGCGCAAATACGTCGGCAGCGACGGATTCAGAAGTAACTACTGCTATCTCTGCACATAACTCTTCAACAACAACAGTACATGGTATTTCTGATACTGCCGCCCTTGCTACATCTACATCTGTAACATCTGCAATATCAACACATAATACAACTGCTAATGGACATGTTAAAAGAGGTAATACTGCTTCTCGTCCCGCTTCACCTACAACTGGTGACATGTACATGAATACACAATTAGGCTACCCAGAATTTTATGAAGGAACAGCATGGATTCCAATTGGAGCATATCCAACTGCTCCATCATCTGTTATTGCTACAAACTCAGGAACTGGGCGGGCATTCAATAATGGTCAAGCATCTGTTGCATTTACAGCAGGAACAGTACCAGGATCTAGTTATACAGTAACATCTTCTCCAGGTTCTTATTATAATACTGGTGCATCATCTCCAATCCTTGTATCAGGATTGCAATCAAATACATCTTATACTTTTACTGCCACCGCATCAAATGTTTATAACACATCTGCTGCCTCATCTGCGAGTAGCGCAATTACTGCAACTACTGTGCCACAGGCACCTACGATTGGAGCAGCTACAGCGGGTAATGCATCTGCAACAGTTGCTTACACAGCAGGTGCAACAGGTGGCTCCGCAGTTACTACATTTACTGCAACATCAAGCCCAGGCGGCCTAACAGGCACAGGCTCATCTCCAATTACCGTTTCAGGTTTAACAAATGGCACGTCATATACATTTACAGTCACAGCAACAAATGCTAATGGAACATCGGCAGCAAGTGCTGCAAGTAGTGCAGTTACACCTGCTGCAAGTCTTGTTGTTGATTACCTTGTTCTAGCAGGTGGTGGTGGCGGCGGTGGTGCTAACTCAGATGCCTCAGGCGGTGGAGGTGCTGGTGGACTTCGTTCATCAGTTTCACCAACAGGCGGTGTTGGTTCAGCAGAATCATCTTTAACTTTAACAACCAATACTCCTTACACAGTAACTATTGGTGCTGGTGGTGGTGCTGGCACTGGCGGAGGTGGAACTGGCAGTAACGGTTCTAACTCTGTATTTTCAACCATTACCTCATTGGGTGGCGGTGGTGGAGGTGGCAGTAACTCACCTTCAACTGCTGGTGCCGCAGGCGGTTCAGGTGGTGGTGGTGGTGGTTCATCAGCTGGTGGAGCAGGCAATTCAAATCAAGGCTATGCAGGTGGAACTCAATACGCTGGCGGCGGTGGTGCTGGCGGTGTTGGCACAACATATAACTTTAATGGTACCAACAATGGTGGCGTTGGTGTAGCCAATTCAATTAGTGGAACTTCCGTCAATTATGGCGGTGGCGGTAATGCTGGTGGTAGCGCAAACAACACATTTGGTGGTGGTAACGGAGAGTATCCAATTAACACTGCTTCGCAAACTGCTGGAACTGTTAATACAGGAGGCGGCGGCGGTGGTCGTTGGAACAATAACGCTGGCTCAGTAACTGGCGCTGGTGGCGGCTCAGGAATTGTTGTATTGCGTTACGCATCAGCAACTCAAAAAGCTTCAGGAGGTAACATCATAACAACAGATGGAACTTATTATTATCATAAATTTACATCTTCAGGAGTTTTTAACACAACTGCATCTTATGTTGCTAAAGCAACAGGAGGAACAGTCACAACTGATGGAACTTATTGGTACCACGCATTTACTGGATCAGGAGCATTTGTACCAACTCAATCATTAACCACAGACATTTTAGTTGTTGCAGGTGGCGGTGGTTGTAATAATGACTCATCAGGTGGCGGCGGTGCTGGTGGTCTTTTAACTTTTACATCTCAATCTTTAACTGCAACTAGTTACGCTTGCACAGTTGGTGCAGGTGGAGCATTTGCAACAAATGGTGCTAACTCACAATTTGGATCATTGACAACTTCTGTTGGTGGAGGTCGTGCTGGTGGAAATGCTGGCACAAGTCCTAGTTATGGCGGCGCAAACGGAGGTTCAGGCGGCGGAGGCAGTGGCGGAGGCGGTGGAAATACTGGTGGTGCTCCAACTTCGGGTCAAGGAAATTCTGGCGGCGCTGGAAATACTGGCGCACCTAACTATCCTGGCGGCGGAGGCGGTGGTGCTGGAGGTGTAGGTATTGCTCCTGCAAGCGGCGGTTCAGGTGGTGGTAATGGCGGCATTGGTGCAACTTCTGCTTTGTTAAATGCTATTGGTTCTGCTACATCAACAGGTGAATTATCGGGTGGAAACTACTACTACGCTGGCGGCGGTGGTGCTAATGGTGGCGTTGGATCTGTAGGTGTAGGTGGAATCGGTGGCGGTGGAAGCGGTGGTAATTCAGGAAACCAAGGACAATCTACAAATGGAACTGCTAATACTGGTGGAGGTGCTGGTGGCGGTGCTTCTAGCGCTACACGCTCTGGTGGTTCAGGAATTATTATTGTGAGGTACTTAGTATAATGGCTAAATTAATAAGAGTATGGGATGGAAGTGTCTGGCAAGAAGTCGGCACCGCTATTCCTAATGGCCTTACAACAGATGGGACACAAACATTAACTAATAAAACTATATCTGGTGCATCTAATACTTTAACTAATATTGGAAATGCTTCCCTAACAAATTCAGCAATTACCGTTAATGGGTCCGCCGTTTCTTTAGGTGGAAGCGTAACAATTGTTACAGGACCAGCATCTTCTGCGGTATCATCTAATATAACAATGGCGGCTAATAATAATTACTTTGTAAATACTTCAGCGGCAAGAACCCTTACTCTTCCTGCCAGCCCTACCCTAGGAGACACCATTGCAATATATGATGCATCAGGGACGGCGGCAACAAATAATATTACAATAGCAAGAAACGGCAGCAATATTAATGGAGTAGCAGATAATGCTATAATAGATGTAAATCAATCAAGTTCAGTATTTATATATACAGGCGCAACAGTTGGGTGGAGGTTCGATTAATGGCAATTAGAAAATCAGGTATATCAGGAACACCATCTGGTAATACAGCAAATCGCCCAGCAAGTCCACAAGTGGGTCAAACATATTTTAACGGCGAACTAGGAATCCTTGAAATTTATACATCTCATGGATGGTTTCCAACAGTAGCACCACAAACTCCAGCTTCTCCAACATCAGTAGTTGCAACAAATCAGCCTTCATCTCGTGCATATAATAACGGACAATCATCGGTGGCGTTTAACGTTGCTAATACCGCTGGAACCCCATCTACATTTACAGTAACATCATCACCTGGATCATATACTGCAACAGGTTCATCTAGCCCATTGGTTGTAACTGGATTACAATCTTCAACACAATATACTTACACAGTAATTGCCGCAAACGCTTTTGGTACATCTAATGCCTCATCGGCATCATCTGCTGTTACAGCAACAACTGTGCCACAGGCACCAAGCGTAAGCGCTGTTGGAGCAAATCAATCTGCAATAATTACTATTACACCTGGTGCAACAGGTGGTTCAGCAATTACAGGATACTCAATTGTTTCAAATCCTGTAACAACTACCCAGACGACTTCAAATACAACTTACACATTCACTGGTTTAACAAATGGAACAGCTTACACTTTTACAGCAACTGCTACAAATGCAAATGGAACTTCGGCAGCAAGTGCTGCAAGTAGTTCAGTCACAGCTGTTTTAATTATTACTGCTGATTATTTAGTAGTTGCAGGCGGAGGCGGAGGCGGTGGTTCTGCATCCCACGGACATAGCGGCGGCGGCGGTGGCGCAGGCGGATATAGAACTACAATTGGAACATCTGGTAAAAATTCTTCAGCAGAGTCACAAATGACATTAAATCCTGGAACTACATATACGGTAACTGTCGGAGCAGGTGGAGCTGGTGGTACTGCAATTTCATCAGAAGTTACTGCTCACGCTACTCAAGGAGAATCTTCATCTATTTCTGGTAGCGGACTAACAACTATAACCTCTATTGGAGGAGGTCGGGGAGGCGGAGGTTCAAATGGCGGAAGTTATAGGTCTGGTGGCTCTGGCGGTTCTGGTGGTGGCTCTGGAGGCTCAGATCAAACTCCAGCAAGTGGCGGTAGTGGAACAGATAATCAAGGTTTTAATGGTGGAACTGGAGGTCAAGGCTCAGGTGCTGCTGCATCAGGTGGTGGCGCAGCCGCTGCTGGAACAACAAATTCAAGTCCCTCTACACTTACAAACGGAGGTTCAGGAATAACAAGTTCTATTTCTGGAACAAGTATTACTTATTCTGAAGGTGGTGCATGTAACGGAGCAGGCCAAGGTTCTGCTAGATCAAATGCTACAAGTAATACTGGAAACGGTGGCCAAGCTGCATATAATGGCACTCCTAATCCACCTGGTGCCAATGGAGGCTCTGGTGTTGTAATTATTAAAACATTATCTACTGCATCTTCTGCATCAGTATCTCCAACAACAGATGGATCTTATAAAGTTTACAGATTTACATCAACAGGAAGTATAACATTCTAGCCTTATCATTTATTAAATGATAGAATAAAATTATGACATATCAATTAAAGGTAATCAAAGACTATCCAATTGGCTTTTGGCCACTTGATGAGTCTTCTGGCTCTACCGCTTCTGATATTTCAGGATGTGGAAACAATGCTACATATGTAGGATCTCCTGCATCAAATATATTACCATTAGTTTCTGGCGGGGTATCTGGAACAAAGATAACAAATACAGCATATATAACTGTACCCGTTACTAAAGATTATTATGGGGCAACAGTAGGAGCAGGATTTGCAACCTCTTACACTTCAGATAATGATTTTACTTTAGAGGCATGGGTTAGTCCATCAATTCAAACTGTAAATCAAACTACTATCTATGCTGATTCCGCCGACAATATAGGACTGTTCTGGGAAAAAGGAGATGTTGTATTTAAAGTATCTTCTACAGAACAAATTAGGTGGGCAGTAAGTTATTCTAAAAAAGCATTTCATT
>Ga0114974_10001546_pt1 | contig 18214 bp, 23 predicted proteins | sample S_130206_EF_Meta_FD_87318 | JGI IMG/M metagenome (GOLD analysis project Ga0114974, IMG submission 87318) | Freshwater microbial communities from Lake Simoncouche, Canada to study carbon cycling - S_130206_EF_MetaG | ecosystem: Environmental > Aquatic > Freshwater > Lake | place: Lake... | reverse complement strand
TTCACAGAGCGCGAGGGCCGATACTTCGATCGCGTTCAACCTTACCAACACCACAGCCGAACCCCATCGGTTGGTGTCAACGTCTACTCCTTTGCCCTCAAGCCAGAGGAGCACCAGCCATCCGGCACATGCAACTTCTCCCGTATCGACAAGGCAACCCTTCAGCTCACGGTGTCTGTCAACACGGTCCGCTCTGGCCGCACGGCCCAGGTTCGCGTCTACGCGGTGAATTACAACGTTCTCCGAGTCATGTCAGGCATGGGCGGTCTTGCATACTCCAACTAAACGTGACGTAGTGTACTACAATAAATAAGTAACAACAAGGGGAAACCCACCACTGTGTTTGGAAACCCAAAAACAGTTGTGACTTGGTAACAAATGATTCACTTCATCTTAACAGGAGGTGTAGGGAATCTAGTCGGTGGATTTTTCTCTGTGTTCTTCTTCCTATGTAACGCATACATCCATGCAAAGAAAACCAATACACCTTTCTATATAGCCCACGCGGATTGGCCTTACAATCGATGGCATGATTACTTCACAACCTTGGACTTGAAAGAGGATTACTTTAGGTCGCGTCTACGATGCTTACACTTGAATGTGCCTAGTGAATGGAAGTATCCATTGGAAGACTATAGGATTGCAATTCGTGAAGTGTTTGTATTACGCGAACCTCTTAAATCCAGGGTCGAATCCATCGTGTCTTCATTGGGTCCATTTATTGGTTTGTTTGTTCGAAGAGGTGATAAACTCTTTGAAGAAGCCAACTACATTCATGTGAAGGATATACTCAGCCACATTCCCCATACTGAAAGCACTACGTTCTTCGTACAAACCGATGATTATACCGTGGTTGAAGAATTACAACAAGAACTACCCAATAATCGAATTGTTACCATTGTTCCCACTACGAAACGAGGGTCGTATCACAATAAGGCGTTTAGAGAGCGCGAACATCGACACGATATTCAGTCGTTAGAAGAGAAGTCAAAGGAACAAAAACAAGCTGAAACCGAAGAAATGCTTGTAGGACTGAGTGTATGTTTACAGGGTACAGAGTGTTGGACCGATGACACTTCCAATGTAGGGCGATTTCTAAAACTCTCCAAGCCAGAGACTGTAAAGTTTTATCCAGAAGACTATTCATTGGACCCATCGAGTATATGTCATCCTGCTTGGACTGTTCGCTGTGTTTAGAAGTCCAAAAACAGTTGTAGATTACAAATAAATGTCCAACTTTCAAGGAATTAAATATAAAGATGCGACAAATTGGATAGGGTTTGTACCTCAAAATACCGGACCCATTCGCTATCTAGAAATTGGAGTTCTCTGTGGAAACAATGTGTTAAGTGTTGAAAAACTATACGCAAATCATCCAGAGTCTGTTCTTGTATGTGTAGACCCTTGGATGGATTATCAAGAGTATCCTGAGTACAAAGGTAAGATACAATCCTATTACGATATGTTTTTGGAGAACACACATCATATTAGAGACAAATTAGAAGTTCATCGCACGTTTTCGCATAAAGTTCTTCCTACCTTTGAAGATGCGTCGTTTGACTTAATCTATGTTGATGGTAACCACTTACCCCATTTTGTTCTAGAAGACGCAGTTCTTGCGTTTCGAAAGTTAAAGATTGGAGGCTATCTTGTATTCGATGATTATGAAGGTCCAGACGTTCCAATAGGAATTCATGCATTTGTAGAGGGTTTTAAACGGTGTATTGACCCACATGTAGGATTACGAGGATGTCAGGTGTTTGTGAAGAAGATATCTCATTAAATTCAATAGATAATATAAATGTCGTTCTGTATTGTCTATCTTGCATCACCGAGGTCATTTACATACGCTTCACAATTGCGAATGGACATGCTTAGAGTGTCCCTTCAGAGAACCAAACAATGCTTTCCAAATACCGACATCTTCATCTTCCATGAAGACTATACCGAAGAAGATATGGCATCGCTTCCTCCTGTTAAGGAATACATTCAAATTGATTTTTCAGGAGGCGATGAACGGTATAATGAACTCACACATCGTAGGAAGGGGTATCTTATGATGTGTCGATTCTTTTGCGGACCTTTCCAATCATATCCTCAGCTTCAAGCGTATACCCACTATATCCGATTGGATGATGACTCGCTTTTCATTGAACCCTATATTACAGAAACTCGTGTTCATGAACTTCTTAGATACGATTATGTCTATCGAACAATATACAATGAAGAACCTTGTATGCCTGACCATAGTCTATGGGAATTCACGTTAGAGTTTCTACGAAAGGAGGGTGTTAAAGAGCATGACTTTGTCTCTCTTAAGAAAATGCTCAAAGAGAACTATTTGATGCGAGGGGGTACATGGGCTAACAATGTTCCCTATAACAATTTTCATCTATCGAGTCTCGCACTCTGGAAAAACCCACTGGTTCAGCGCTATCTAGCCGCTATTGAACAAGAAGGTGGTATACTCAAATATGGATGGTTTGATGCATCAGTTCATGCAATGGTTGCATTTGTACTTCGTTGGTTTACGAGAACAAGTGTTAGTTGTGATCCAACCTGGGGATATCGCCACAATTGTCATATTTCACGAATGAACGATAATGCAGTAGGAGCTACTGCTCCAGAGTTCTTTCCTAGTTCTTTATGAAATAAGCAGGTCCATCTGCAAGACTTCCATACGGTGCATCCACTTGTGAAACATCTACTTTCTCAAAATACTCTAGACATGCGCGCCTACATCCACCTAGATTCCAATCGTCAATAATGAGAACGCCTCCTACATTGAGTAGAGGATATAACTGCTCTAAACTTACTTTAGTTGACTCGTAGAGATCTCCATCAAGACGTAAGAGAGAGATACCACCCAGTTGGCGTATGACAGACGTATAGGGTCCCAATGTATCTTGAAACCATCCCTTTACGAGAATGATTTTTTCATCGTTGTTAGGAAACCACTGTCTAAGATTTCTACGAACTTCCTCTTTACTACATACTGTGACACCTGAACTCTTGAGTAGTTCGCGTTTATCAGTGTATTTGACACGAGGCATGTTTGGTAAACCAGGTTGTTCATCGTCTTCCTCGGACGCAAGTGGTATCCCCTCAAACGAATCAAATCCATATATCCATCGCGATTCCCCAAATGCATTCAATCGTTCTTGCATGGCTGCAATTTGCGCACCTGCAGCCACTCCACATTCTACGAAGATACCTGGAATTTTGGCTTGAACGACACTATCTGTGTAGTACTGGGTGTTTTTTATGGTTTCAGTTGTAGAATATGCGACGCCATGATAAGTCATTTGTATAGGTTAGTTGATATTTCTAGGCCATCTTTGAACGAGTGTCGTGTTTTCAACTTCGCAATATAGACAGTTTGCATGATTTTCCATATCACATTTTCTCATTGTCGAATTGGTTAACCCTCTGAAATGATAGAGTGATGCTGTATTTGAACGGACACCTGTAATTCCAGGACAAAGTGCGTTATGAATAAGTCCTAGTTCAGACCGCAATGGATCACAAATCGCTTTGCAAAAATATGAACCTTCTTTATTTCGCTTTGTGCGAGTATAGTCTCGTGGGTCTGACGAATCAATACCTCCTTCACCCACCCATAACCAGAAGATATACACTAAGGGTGGAGTAATAAGTTGGTCTAACGTTCCCTTTTCAATGACAATGTATTCGTCTAAATCCAACATGGCTAGTCGTTGAACACTGTGTTTAGAAATACAGATTGCATGGGTTTGTTGTTCGGGTTGTGGGGAACCACCGTACGTATAGGGAAAGGTCCATCGAAAGAGAATTCCTGGAAATGATCGAGTAGCTTCTACAATCAGTTCAAACTCTTCATCTGTACTGTTGTTATCGTATATTAAGAAGAAATCAGCTCCTATATGTTGATGATATGCACACCACTTCGTAATCCATTTGGCAGATGCACATTCCATTGTGGTTAATGCCAATTTACAAGTGTTTACATGGTATTCATTTGCCTTAACACGTGTTCCATTAATTGTAACATATCTATCATTAACCTTGTAGAGACGTGTATGTTTATGTTCACATACTATTTCACTAGAGTTATCGACTACAACAGGATTGTTATAGTTCGTAATGACATAACTGATTCCATTCTTATACACAATATCATTGACTCCATGGATTGATAACGGAGTTTCAACACGCATTATATAGACCTCAAAAAATAATTGATGTCAAATCGTGAAGGTTGAGTAGGTGTATAAAAAGGAGCATCCCATGAGTCCACAATACAAACCGGTAATCGCTCATATAAATGAGAGAGTGAATTGCGTAGTACAACTGGTGTAGCTCCACATAAGAGAGCTTCATAGACACGATGAGTATCGATTCCAGTTCCTTCAGGACAGAGTACAAACTTCGATCGACATAAATCATCTAGATACTGTAGAAACTCAGTTTCAGTACGAACGACAATTCGCGTATTATTCTTAAACGCATCCATACATTCCTGACGCTTGGGTGTGTTATGTACAACTTTGAAATTACAATATATTTCAATCGTACGTTCATACTCTGGCTTCTTAAACGACGCAATCTCTTGGAGACGTTTATCGACGAATCCAATTGGTATCGTAGTAAGTTTTGGGTGCTGAACGGTTGTATTCATTGCATAGATGTGATTGGCAACTAAAAGTAGACTATCAAGTTCTGCTTTTCCAAACGACCGGTCCGAGTTATGTACGATGATAGTGAAGCGTTTGGTTCGGACAGTAGGTAGTTTCTTGATAAATGAACTTAAGTAATCACCATTCAGAAACACCCATTCCCCATCCTTAGCGAGTTGATAATAGAATTCCTTCTTTTCAGGGTATCGTGTATCATGTACCCATGAACACTTATCTGCAAACCCTCTTCCTGATATCATTCTATTATAAATGATTCCACGTTGTAAAATATCTATCTGAACGAGGTGTCCCGGGTAGAACTCTCATCGGACTACGTGGTATACCCAATTGATAGGAAATGAGTTCTGCACATGACTGATCGTGTCGATGACCTTTACAGCGAATATCTTTGCTTTCACAGTTGTTCTCGTTTTTCCATTTACCTCTAAAGATTCCGTCTTCACATGCCTTTTTCCATCGTCGAAAGAACTCTTCGGTAATAGGTACATTAAAGTCATATGCCATAAAACATGCGTAGATTGCACTAATCGATTCAGCTGTATTTCTATCTACTCCGAAATACGTTAACGCTCTATCATTGGTCCATTGTGCTACGTTCCAACCATCTTCTTGAAAATAGGCTCCATGTTTAGTGATTTCTGGAAACAAGTTCTGAATAGGCTGTGTAAGTCGAAGAACACTATCACACCAGATAATCTTTGTATATCCAAGAGAACGTGCCTTTTGAATGGCATACACCTTGAATGCATAAGGGTTCTCGGAATGAGGTGGACTTCCCATACTTTCAAACGTTGTGAATGGAAAGACTGGAATTTCAGGACTGTATCTACGTATCGAAGAGACAAGAACAGTCTGTTGGGCTGCATATCCTCCATTCGCAAACGAGACAAACGCAGCGCCTGTCTTATCACGCTTAGCTCTCGAATCGTTCGCAGAATGAAGAACCCAGTTCGGAGGACATCCTTCAAATTTCCCTTCACTTTCATCGTAGCAATACACATGGATTGGGATTTGATGAAACAGTCCATACTTACTATCCATCATAAAGCATGCTATTGCCCAACTTGAATCGACTAAGTGGATTTCCTTTGCGTGTTGAAGAATTCGTATAGCGTCAAAAAACATGTTTGAAGTAATGGATGACAAGTCTACGACAGATACACCTCCTTCACAAACAAACTTATTGTATAAGGGTTCATCGTGTATACAGATATAGGGTTCATTGGTATGTACGTGTTGGATATATGCAACTTCTTCGGTTGCTGGATCACGATAAAACGAGAAACTATCAATGCGTTGACGTGTTGAAAGTCCATATGCTTCGTAAAAGAGTTGATCGATCCTCAACTTCGGATTATCTGCCGAAAACTGCTGCATACGTCCACCGTCAAATTGTCCGTGAAGTATCTGAGTTGCTCCAGGTAGCTTTACAAGTTTAACGCCGTGAACGTTCAATTCCGAAAGAGGTGCGTATATGATACTGACGTTCTTTAATCCACGGATATAAAACTGAAGAAGATTCCAAGCGTCTTGTCTAGCCAACACATATAAGAACGTATATCGACTTGCGTGATAATTGATGAGCGGAAGACAGAATAGAATATCCTCCCATCCTTGATGAAAGTAGAGAAGTGCTGTAGTTTTCATAGTTCTTATATTGTTATCTGTCTCAAAATAACAATGAAAGCATTCTCATTTTGTCTCTATAATCCACCAAATGCTTTGTATTACACTGGGCTTCTCGAGAACATTCGAATGATAAAGACGTATTATCCAGATTGGTGTGTGTACGTTTACATTGGTAATGATGTACCTGAATCGTTCATATATACACTGATTGCAGTCGATGTAAGGGTGCGTTATACGAATGAAATAGGATCAATCAATATGATTTATCGGTTCTTAGCCATTGAAGAACCTGATGTAGAACTTATGATGGTTCGTGACGCAGACAGTCGTATCCATTGGAAAGATCGTTGGGCAATCAATGAATTTATCAACTCTCCCAAACTCGCACATACGATTCGCGACCAAATGATGCATACTATCCCTATGCTTGGAGGACTTTGGGGACTAAAGAAGTCTGCAAATGTTCCAATCGGATTATGTTTTAACCATTACAAAACCGAACAACTTATTATTGGTAATGCAGGTAAGGATCAAACGTTCTTGAACACATACATTTGGCCTCGCGTGAAACATACGCTTCTTGCACATTCAAGTGTAAACTATACAGCAGGTCCAGAAGAGTTAGTAACCTTTCCATTTCCATGGTCAAACGATAACTATTGTGGAAGAATTGAAGGTCCTGGTTATATTGAACCAGTCCAGCCAACTCAATCTCGCTTATTCACACACTTTATCAACCGATCCAAGAATAAATTATCATTAAAATAGAAATGACAACCGGTTCACGAGCACAAGTCATGCATGGTACAGCCGATAAAACCCCAGGTGGACTCACTAAGAGCGACCTCAAATACAACAAGGCAGGACGCATTGTTTCGCGTAAGAAGTCTATGAAGGCCAAGAAGGAGAACCGATTGGTTAAACTTGGGTTCAAGACACGCAAGGGCAAGTTCGGTATTGTCAAGACTAAGAAGGGCAAGAAGGGTGGAGCAGAGGACGAGTAACTTCTCTACATACAATAATGGGATTCGGTCTATTTGGAACACCACTCTACCTCAACGAGAAATGCATTGTGTTTTCAGCCTTTGTCCTTGCGGTCTATTTCATGCCTCATCAGAAGGCGTGGCAACATGAAGCAGTGTTTGCGTTCGTCCTTGCGATGACTGCGTATGTCTTGATGGCTTGGTACGACTACCTATACGACTGCAATGATAAGCTTGGACCCACCTTCTTTGGAGCATTGATTGGATGGTTCAAACCCTACGGAGGTGTGCCTCCTGAATACCCTCCACTCCCTCTCAAATACAAGAAGATTGTCGCAGCCTTTGATGTCATTGTACTGGTTGTCTTGTTATCACTGGTCTTCTATCCTTACACAGGACGACTACTGAAATACTATTTATCTTGATAGAGTAATGGACCCTGGCACAGCCGCAATACTCACTCTTAGCACCATCACCGGCATTTCCGGATATGGTGCTATGAAGCTCAACGCCAAACGAGGCGCTTCCATTGACGAGGAAGTCAAAAAGGCAATTGGAGACGCTCAAGCGTTGATTAAGTCCGCACAAGATGCTAAACTGATTGCAGAACAGGAACGCAACAAGAAAGAAGAGGAAGTCAAAAAGCTCTCGGCTGAAATTGCCAAGATGCAAAAAGCCCAACAACAGTTAGTCGATGAAAAGGTTGTATTGTCCAAGAACCTTGAATCGGCCACTGAACTTGAAAAGACGTATCGCGAGTTGAGTCCTGAAGTCTTCAAACAAGCCATTAACGATTTCAAGGCCAAACCTGAAATCGAGAAACTCGGTCATCCAGAGCTATTCGAACCCTTATTGTCCCGATTCTCAGTCACTCGTGGAACCGCTCGTGCGCTCTATGCAAAGTTTGAAAGTGTAGTGGTTGGAATGATACCCAAGGCAGAGTTCGATGCACTTCTACTTGACGCTCTGAAGAATGGAAGCAGTTCCCTGGAACAACGAAAAAAGAAAGAAGCTGAAGCAGCCCAAGCGGCTAAAGACAAGGCTGCAGCAGAGGCCAAAGCAATTAAGGACAAGGCAGACGCAGCAGCCAAAGTGAAGGCTGCAGAAGCCCAAGCAGTACGGGATGTTGCTGCTGCAGAAGCGGCTGCACTACGAAAAGCAGCTATTGAGAAAGCGGCTGCAGACGCAGCTGCAAGAAAGGCAGCTCAAGAAAAGGGTGCATTAACTCTACGAACACCTACAGGTGGAATGCGGAAAAAGAAGTTAAGGACGCGCCGCGGGGGTAAACAAAATGACAGACGAACTCGTCGTAGCAAAAACCGTTCAAACCGCTCCCATCCGAACGCTGGCTGAGGGATTGAAATCTATGTTAGTCGAGATGAGTCTGGTCTTTGATAAGGATGGAGTTCGCATGATTGCAATGGACAATACCCGAACGGTGTTGACTCATATGCGGTTGTATGCGAACAAGTTCGAACATTACGAATACAATCACACCTCTCCGCGTTTGGATGTGGGATTGAATACGGACCATTTCTATCGTGTTGTGAAGACGGTGACGAATGACGATACGATTACGTTCAGTGTCTCCAAAGCAGAGAGCAATCACTTGACGATTACCTTGGAGAACGGAGAGAAGAAGCGACTTGTGAAATACAGGTTGAACTTGTTGGACCGAGATGATAGTGATATTTCGATTCCCGAACGAGAGTTTGCGACACGCATCACTATGCCTTCATTGGATTTCCAGAAGATTTGCCGTGACATGACCTTGTTGTCCGCAAAGACGGTGGACATCAAGAATGTCGGTAACGCATTGACCTTCACTTGCAAAGGTCCGTTTGCTTCTCAAACGGTGACGATGGGTGATTCTGCGTCTGAAATGAATATCAACAAGAAAGAGTCGCAAGAGATTGTCTCGGGTACCTTCAGTTTACCTCACTTAGTGCTCTTTACAAAGTGCTCGAACCTTTCGAATAGTCTCGAAATCCATATGAAGAACGACTGGTTCTTGATGATACGCTACGTGATTGCGAACCTCGGTGATATAAAGCTTTGCTTGATGCCTTGTTCCGCTTAATCCTTCGGGTCCTTCCACCTTTTGTCTTACGAATTGCGTTATAGAGCTTGCGGATATCCGCATCGTCTATAGACCCTACACGCACTGAGTTTGCAAACCCTTCGTAGTCTCCATCGCGCGCAAGTTTACGTGCTTTTGTGCCCGACATTGCAGTTGCACCTGTTCCTTCCGTTCGAGTCAAGGCTTTGAACTTGGGTGGAGGAATGTCGTGTTTTTTACCCGACTCCCACATCGCTGCGTCCGGTCCAAACATCTCGGCTCTATCCGACCCTGCGAGTAATGTGATGTTCGTATATCCTCGTTCACGAAGGTAGTTGCTTGCTTGTACGGGTCCACCACATTTAGGGTCACATTCCGAAGTGTCTATGAAGGTTACGCCTCTAGGAAACATCTTCTTGAGTGCGGCAATCTTTTGGGCTGCGGTCAACGGATTGGATGATTTGGGTGTAGTGGCAGACGATACAAAGATAAATGCGTCTCCTCTTGAGTTGATGACTTCCTGAATCATGCGTGCATGTCCGATGGTAGGAGGTTGGAACCGCCCTACTGCGAAGCTAGCCATTGTTTCTTATCCAAGTATAAATGGCATTGACTCGAAAGAACAAACGAAGTGGAGGCGACTTGGTGACGCACCTGTTGACCATCCGCAATCAAATCAAGTTGTACCACTGGCAGACCCGGCAGTTTGCGAGACATACAGCAACGGATGCATTAACCACCGCACTGGACTTGAACATCGATGCGTTCGTAGAATCCTATATGGGACGCTACGGTCGACCGAATGTTTCAGGGTCTATCAAGCTTCATAACTTCAGTGAATCCGCAGCCAAGTCCTTTGTCGCCAAGGAAAGCAAGTATTTGGAAACCGAGTTGCCCAAAAAGATTGGAAAACATGATACCGACTTGCTGAACTTGCGCGACACCATTCTCGGTGAACTCACCAAGGTTTCGTATTTGTTTACTCTTCAATAGAGACTCATCGTAAACACACTCGCAGCTTTTGCATCTCCAACAGGATTACCTACGGTCGTCATGGTTACACTGTATGTATCGGCTGGAGAGAATGTTGCCGATTGAGTGGTGATGGTTTTTATATTCCCCACCGTGGTGTTGTCCAAAGTGAGAGTGAGAACAGGAGTCGTATCCGTATTTTTGTAGACACGATAGGTCATTGTAATCAAACTTGTTAACTGTGTGCCTGTAAAATTGCCAGTAAATGCAATCATACACATGGTTTGACTCACAGGAACTTTGAATAAGAATGTAGTATCCACTGTTGGATGAACACCTGTCGCTTCCTTATTGATGTTTGCTTCGGGGAGTGTTCCAGGCACCATGTAATATCGCTGATTGTTATCAGGGTCTCCAAGCATACCAAATACAACGATACGAGGCTCTTGTGTCGTGACGAACGAGTTGCCGTTGGGATTGTTGTTGTAGAGGTCAGTGTATCCAAGTTGAATAGTTCCAGCAGTACGGTCTACATCGTAGGTTGAACCAAAAATCGTAGAGGTTTTGACTGCGAAAAAGGAGCTTGCATTGGTCGTTTCGACTCCAACAATGTTTGTTCCTGTTCCTCGTGCATTGACCACAATGTCGCGGACTGGGAAACGATTGGCTCCTGTAATGTAGATACCGCGTGAAATGCCTGTGCTACTCGACACAACATTGATAGTGCAACGCTGTATACAGTTCGCACTTATAAACGCAGTGGTTGGAGGTGTAGTCGCACCATCGGCAAGGACTCCGACAATCGTTGGAGCGGAAGTGGAAGTCGATGTAATCGTCCAAATCGAATTGCGTAATTTCGCAGTGCTAGGTGTTGCGTTTGGAAAATACACTCCTGTCAAATTGTAGTTTCCACTGGACGACAAGTTTGCAGTAAAGTCTTCTGCACGACTATTCACTCCCATCGTAACCAGGGTTGTATTTGCAGTGACTCCAAGCTTTTGAATGGTAACCGCCTGAGCCCCAGAGCCTCGTAAGGAAACATTGTCTGGAATCACGAGCGTTTCGTTGTAGACTCCTGCATTTACAAGTACGAGTTGTCCTGTGGTAGCCAATGTTAGTGCAGCCGATATAGTCAAAAATGGTTTGGAATACCTATCGGCGGCTGCAGTTGTGTCATTGCCATATACGCTATCCACGGTTAGCGTATTTCCAATCGGAGATGGAACTCCTTGTGGACCTTGTAACCCTAACTGGGTTGTCGCAAGTTTCCCAACACCGGGAACATACCTAAATAAAGGGGGACCTGTAAGGGGGGGAACAACACTCATTGACTCTTACTTAGGACGCAGATTATGTGCCTTGTACGCGATGTCGTCACCTAATTTCATCTTCAAGGTGGGAGAGAACAACTTGCGGTCACAGACAGTGCTGAGGTTGTTCCAGATTTTGATGATGTGAAAGTGTCCTTTGGGAGACACAGTGACTCCGACGACGGATTCGTTCTGTTGTTTCAACAGTGTGTTGGCCATGCAGTGGACCATGCAGTCAATCAGCACGGTATGAGTGTCGTGGGCGTCGACCTTCTTGGACCATGCGCCACCTTTATCGTTTTCGGGTGCGTCCCAGAGTGGACGATATCCATCTCGCATCAGGAAGAACATGCCTGAACTCCATGCTTCGGAGGAGATGGCTTCGACGACTGACCAGAATTCGGAGGGTGTGTCAAAGGTGAGAATCTTAATGTAGCTTTCAAGTGAGTAGTCATTGTTGTTGGGGTCGTGATACCAAAGTACCCATTTCTGGGAAAGTGTGTCTGTCATTGTGGAGGGGGGAAGTTGATTTAGTTGTGAGTTTTAAATTCGTTTTGAAAAACGGATTTGTATCCGTCTAAACACTAAACCTCCCCCCTCTCACAATGGATATCCATACGATATACGCAGCACGCAGCTTACCCCGCCCCTCTCTCGGTGAGGACATCCTCGCCATCATTTCCAAACTCAAGATTTCATTCAAACCCCCATTCCGTCGTTTCCGACCTGTGAAACGAAACGACGAAGAGGACAACTGGCGTAACCATGCATTGGTCGCCGCAGTTCGCAAGGTCAAGGAGAAAGACGACCCAGATTACAGCGAGATTATGAGTAACATCAACAAGCTCAGCAAAGCCAACTACAGCAAGCTGATGACCGACTTCTTGGAGCGTATCCAGAAGCGCGATGCACTCTTCCGTCTTCGTGTCACGACCTTGCTGTTCGACTTCGGTATCAAGTCCAACTTCTTCGCACCCATTCTCGCCGATGCCTACAAGGACATCGTAGCCGCCCATCCCGACGCACTTCAAGACCTTGCGACTCAAACCGCAATGTTCGGCACCTTATACGACACCGACCGCATTGTCGTGGTTCCTTCCTCGACAGACCCTGGATACGACGATGCAATTATCGCCTGGACCAAACAGAAGGAAACCAAGCGTGGCTTTGCCGTCTATGTCTCCGAACTCTACAGTCGTGGGTTGGTCTCCGAAGAAACCATGACTGGATTCTTGAAGACAGTGTTCGATGACTTGCGCGACAGTGTTCGAGCCGCCAAGAACCCTGCGAACGAAGAGCATGTGGACGCACTGGTTCGATTCCTCTTCGCAGTGTCGACCAAGGTTGCGGTCAAGTCGTCTATCCAGCAGCTCCTTGCGATTCCCAAACCCGAAGTTCCCAGTCTCAGTATGAAGAGTCGCTTCAAGTTGGAGGATGCAGCCAAGGCGTCCAAGTAACTCTCGTTCAAATAACGCAGAACGCCTCCTTGCGTCCAGACAAATGTCAACACCTTCTGCAACGGTAATGGTTCAGGCTGCTAAGGTCGCACTCCAACAGGACCGACCCATTTATTTGGATTACTATGAGGACAGCCTTCAGAAGAAGTGCTGTATCGGTGTTCGGGATACAACCAAGATGTTGGTTAAGTCCGACACAGAGTATACCTCTCCCATTGAATCCATCATGCGTATCAAGGAAGACAATACCTGGATTATCCTCACAGAGAACTCCTTGTATATCGTCTCTGCAGACATCCCTGTGAAGAAGATTGTCTCTTCGGAGGCGTAAAATGGATTTTTTTACGGCTGTGGAAGTAGAACGTTAATGGAACAGAACCACTGTATGGGCATCAAAGCCGACGGCACACGATGTCAAACCTACGATAACCGAATCCGAGAACCCATGACTCACCTTCGATTCTGCGGAATTCACTGGCGTTCCTATACGAAACGCGTTGAACGCATCGCACACTTTCATCCAGGAGACGGAATTGAACTTCACCATCACCAACCCGGAATGTGCTTGAACTTTCACTCACGTGGAAACGCCTGGTGTAGAAATCACGCTGCACCCGGTCATCTTCAATGCGAAAACCATACCCCTCTTCCAGTCATCGACCCTCAACATGAGCTTGAACTCTATCAACTGATAGAACCTCGAATGACCTATCAGCAAGTCGTTGACGATGTGTTTCGGCGTCCTAGACTCACTCGCGGTGACCGATGGACCATTGCGTCTCGGTACTATCGAGACATCAATCCAAACGCATGGGAGAACGCGAATGACCCGTTCAACGAGTACTTTGAATGGAGACTCCGGGGTGGACAAGGACTTCCTCCCAACGAAGCTCGACCAGAAGTTCCACGCGGAAACCTGCATTTGATTGCGATTGACCGTCAGAACGTCCACACACGAGCTGTGTCCCAACAGACCAATAAAGGATTGGAAGTGTTGCTGGCTCTTCAAAAGCAGAAGAACCGTGCGATGCGCTCACCCGAATGGTTTGCGTCTCGATGGTTGGTACGTAGTTATGGGTCGTGGCAAGTTGTTTCACGGACCGTCATCGATATGGTGCAGTGGTACAATACCAACACCTGTCGGGCTGCAGGCGACCAACTCTACCGACTCACATTGGACGGACTGTACTTGCGAATCTTGTCCCATCCGTCCGAAGAAGTAAAGGCTGAACTCTACAAACGAGCCTTCGAAGAGTGTTTTGAAAGCGTTGGGTTATGTTGCGACGGACACATCAGCCGTCTCTGCAATGTCTTGGTTGGATTCGACGATGCGTTTGAACCACCGGTCGCATTCGGTGAAGTGCTTCAGAACAAGATGGCTGCCTTGTTCGCGTTGGAGATTCCGACAGATGAGAAGTTAGCCCAAGCGATTGCGTTCTTCAACGAATACGCTGTGCCCGAAGCAGAACGAGCACCCTGGCTTGAAGCTTTCTAACCTCTTAATAATGAAGACTCGTCGCTTACGGCTCAAAGCCATTCGTAAGAGCCATGTGGCTGAAAAGAAGTATGATGCCGTGTTTGTCAAACCTGATGGACGGGAAATCGTTCAGCCGTTCGGGCAAAAAGGATACTCGGACTTTACGAAGCACAAGGATGTGACTCGTAGAACTCGGTATTTGAAACGTCATCGGGGGATGGGTGAACATTGGGATGACCCAACCTCTGCAGGTGCATTGAGTCGTTGGATTCTGTGGAACAAGCCGACCTTCAAAGCCAGCCTTGTAGACTACAAGCGTAGGTTTGGCTTTTAGAGTTGAAGAGTCTATACAGTAATGATTGAAGTTCGAGTACTTCAGTTCTACACACTCCACAACAACCCATGGTTTCACAAAATGAACCTGTCTCTTGAAATCATAAAGACAGAGGATACCCATCAGAAGTACATGTTGGCACACTATGGGAGTTGCTTCTTCTATTAAAAACGGATTCGTGTGGGTCAAGCAGTTAGACATTCCCCCCAATAAACAACAATGCCCTGCCCTGTATGTAACAAACCTATTGGCGAAGACCATCGTTGGTGTGTCTTCGAACTCCTTAAGACGAACAAGATTCAAGATGTGTCTCAATGGGAAGAAATGAGTAAGCCCAAGACCATCATCAAAGGGAAAATCAAGGTGCGACTCCCTAAAGAGTGAGAGTCACTTGAATCGGAGGCACGTTTTTTCTCCAAAGGTCACCCAACGTTAAGCTGCGATTGCGTTCAAAATACATGCGCGCAATCGCATTAAACAGGTGGACGTACAATGTCACTACAAAAATCGCAATGACCCATGGATTCATTGTTCTAATTGGATATGCTGTGTTCGGGGAAGTCTACGCGTAAGAAGCTCCTTGGTCACTACACTTCCTGCATCTGGCTCTTCTCCGGGTTCAGGCAATCCTTCAATGGTTCGAAGCACTTCTGCCATCCTCTGCGGCTGGTCGGCGAGTAACAGCGCAACCTGTGTTCGAACCACTTGCTTGTTGGGTCGTTGGCGAACCGTTCGTTGCTGTCGTCCAATGGTTCCACCACCTCCCTCAATGACAAAATTGTCTAGGTTGTTGCCTCGCATGAAGGCTAGTATCTGACCTGCTTGTTGGTTTTTTCGTTCACGAAGTCCTTTGATTTGTTGTTGAAGCACGCGGATTTCGTCATCAGTTGCAATCCACTGGCGTAAGACTTCACGAACTTCGTCAGACATTTACCTTTATTGTTGGAGAGTATGAAAGTTAGAACTTCCAACGCTTATCGCACTCTAAACAGGTGACAAAGGTCGTCATCGGCTCATCTGCCGAGCGCGTCTGCTGCTGATAGTAGTCGCAGTTCGTCTTTCGTTTGCATCCCGAGCAGTACATCTGAATGTTTGCAGTGGTCTTGCGACTGTATAAAGCTTTGTCCTTCTCTGCCACTTCCTTGAGTCGTTCCATCCAGCGTTCTGGATGTCGGTCCACTTCTGAAGTATGGACGAACTCTTCAGGCGTCATGGTCTCTGCAAGACTACGGGACTGATATAAGTTCATCGCACGAGACCGATACAGCTCTTTGAAGGCAGGTGTTTCCCAATCAATGTCGACTAACCATCGTTGTGCGTCTTGGATACACTTGTTGAGAAGTGCAGTCTCAATCTCTTCCGAATTGAATCGAGTCTTGACGAGTTCACGCAATGGATGTGGAACAAACACATTCGCACTACGAATCATCTGTGCCGTCATTTCAGGTGGAGCCGTTTCTTCCTCTTCTTCCTCCTCCTCTTCATCCTCTTCCTCCTCGTCTTCCTCATCGTTCTCCGGTGTTTCCTCTTCATCTCCAAAGGTACAGGATGCATAGTATTCATCGTATTCAGCCGAGGGTAAATCTACATACGCAGTCGCAGGTTTGTCGTATTCATCTGTATCCGTGGTGGTTGATTTGAGGATGACAATAACTCCTTGGAATGCGTCTTCGTGAAAGGGAGCCGGAAGCATATGTTGATTCGTGTTTTCATCATCGTCTTCGGTTGGAGTTGCAAACACCGAGAACGATTCCTCTTCGTGGACTAACTTGCCTTGAAATTGAAGTCCGGGTTGCTTGTATTTCTTACGCAGCCATTCCAATACATCTGCGGTTCGTGCTGGAATCGTTACTTCACCGAGTGTACCCGAGACTGCAATTGAAGTTGCTACAACCATTGTACTGTCATAGGTCCAGTCTGAAAACCATCCATTTTTCAAAACGGATTTGGACTTCTGTAAGAATGGAGTGTATCCCTCCTTACAGAATGCCTTCCTTTATGCCCCAGTACAAACAAAAGCCCCGTTCCACTCCTGCCCCAGCAGCTGCTCCAGCAGTCTCGGACGAACTCAAAGCCCGAATTGAAGAATCCAAACGAATCCAGCAAATCGTTGCTCCACAAGTTCAACCTCAAGTCCAAGACGATGTTGGTTGGACTGAAGTACGACGAACCAAGCGCAAGTTCAAGCGTGAACTAACCGTTGAAGAAATGGATGCTCGTGAACGACAACGAGAGACCAAACAAGACGATGGCGAGTTTAATACCCAGCTCTTCGAGTCGAACCGACACGACCATGACCGCGTTTAGGCTTACCTGCTTTCAAACCTCGTTGTTTCAAGTAATCCATATTCGTGAATTGATTCTTTTTCCATTTGGGAGGTGTTACGGGTACAGGTTTAGGAACTTCGGCACTTTTTGCACGAGCTTCATTTAGTTTGGCTGCTGCCGCGGCCTCTTCTGCCTTTTTCCGTTCAGCTTCTGCTGCGGCTTCTGCATCCGCTTTGTCCTTGGCTGCTTGGGCCTCTTCTTCTGCCTTCTGCTTATCCGCTGCTGCTTTGGCTTCCGCGTCAGCCTTGTCTTTCGCAGCCTTCTCAGCTGCTGCTTTAGCGTCAGCTGCTGCTTTGGCTTCCGCTGCGGCTGCCTTTTTAGCTTCTGTGGCTTCTTTCGCTGCGGCAAGTGCCTTGGCTGCTTTCTCAGATGCTGCCTTCTCTGCGGCTGCTTTTGCTTCTTCTTCTGCCTTCTTTTTGACTTCCGCAGCGGCTGCCTCAGCCTTGTCTTTGACTGCCTGTACCGCAGCGGCTGCGTCGGATGTATCTCTTTTGGTGAGTGCGGCAAGGGCTCCTAGATTACCCAGCCCTCCAAAGCCCTTCATATCCCCGGCTTTTTGCTTCAAACTCTTGAAGACCGTTGCTGTAATCTTACCGAGTCCTGTGGATACATTCGATAATTCAACATCATACAATCTCAATACCGCCGCAAGTGCAAGGTAAGCACCTACACCCATCGCAATAAACACCAATACTTTGAAGATTAAATCAAAAATCTGTTGGGTTGTATATCCCTTGGGTTCCGAAGTTTGCGCCCATGCAGTCCATGCATCGCAAAACTCTTCCTTCACGCCATTCATGTCTGCAAAGCTTTCGCGTGCACATGCTGGGTTGGGAGGGCCTTGTTTGTGGACGATGCCGCGGTCAAGAGGATTGCTACTGTATAAGACTGCATGAACCGCATCGGAAGCCGGTGTGACTGGAAGTGTTTGAGTGATGCTCGACAAACTACTTGCTGAAATAGCTACCGGTGTATCCAACATAATGTAT
>Ga0114974_10001542_pt1 | contig 18260 bp, 22 predicted proteins | sample S_130206_EF_Meta_FD_87318 | JGI IMG/M metagenome (GOLD analysis project Ga0114974, IMG submission 87318) | Freshwater microbial communities from Lake Simoncouche, Canada to study carbon cycling - S_130206_EF_MetaG | ecosystem: Environmental > Aquatic > Freshwater > Lake | place: Lake... | reverse complement strand
TGTCTTACCCTTTAGTGGCATCATGCGTAAGAGCCTGATGTATCGCGGAAGTGGCGCAGAGGTGATAACCATCTTGCCACCCATCTCGTCAAATGACTCGCGCCAATGGAACTCGTTCTCAAAGAGGGTCTTCTTCAAGGGCGGGCCGCGCCGCCAGGGCGGAATTCTGCCATTGGAAAGACGAATCTCTTCGCAAGCGGAACAGGTGCATCTCCACTCGGCTACCTCGACGGCGGCGACGCCATTCGTGACGACCTTTACTTGGAGAACACCCTTCTTTGTTTGAACGGCCACGCGGTAGTTGTCGGCGTCTTTGGTCCACTTGAACTTTGTGCCAATAGGGCGCGGTGGAATAGACTGGTAAGCCTTTACCTTATTTTCGAGATTCGTCAGCTTCACCTCAAGCTGATAGATCGCCTCTTTCGTGAGCTCGATTTCTTGCTTCATTGCGATGATTGACATTTTGGGTATAATAAAAAAGTGGGGGTTGTCCACTTCAATTTTTTACTTTAAGAAATTGAGACGTTGCGGATGAAGGGTATATCCGCAATCAGGTTGATCACATCCAGCGCCTCGTCGTGCAGAGCCTCAACCTCAGACTCATGGAGTTCCTCGAAGAACTCCGTGTCGAGATGAGTCCACAGACCAATATTCTGAAGGAACAGCTCCTTGCGCCCCTTAATATACATAAGAACAATGTGGTTCTTGGGATCCTTGAACCAACTAAAGTATCTCTTAAGCAACTTGACTGCCTTGGGAACGTGGATGTCCTCCCAGCCACCATCACTGACGCGCCCAAGACTGAAGTTGAGAGCCTTAGTGATTTCCTGATAGCTCTCATACGAGACGCGGAGCTGGTGTTTGATGGCGTAGTTCTTGGAGAACTTCTTGTAGACGCGCTCATTGTTCTTGAGCACCTCGTTAAAGTTAAGAACATCCGTGTGAGTAAGAAAGCGTGCGATCTCGTGCTGCAGGATGTCTTGTGGGAGCGCGGTGAAGACAGACATCTTGGTTTACAAGGGGGGTAATAAAAAATGGGGTCATGCCCCTTTCAATTTTTAGAAAGCTCTTATGCCACCTCTTATTTAGACCGGTGGACATTTCAAATCGGCAGTTCTGCTAGTTCAGCCCAGTTTGAAACTATTTCAGACCATTCAATAAGTCCATTCTTTCTAGCCCACGTAGCTTCTCTAAGTAATCCAATCTTTGAAATTTCAAATGCCCCAGTCTTTAGCGATTTTTTCCAATATTGCCCTATCATCGTTGCCGTTGAATTACCTGTTTGAGTATCTGTTATCTTATAAGCATTCATCATAATATATAAATCATCTTTATCTATTCTAAATAATCTCTTCGGTGTTGTCATTTTAGTTAAAGTTCATTTAATATAGATTTATTCAATTTTTTATGCCGGTTTAAAATGACCGCTGGTCTAAGAGACACAGTGCCCCTAAAGCCTCTTAGTACAATAAAAAATGAAGGGCTAATCCCCATATTTTTTATTTGTATTTTTGTCTTTGTTCTAAGGCGTTACTCGTCCTTCACGGCCTTGACCTTCTTGGCCTTCTTGACAGGCTTGGCTGCCTCTGCAGGCTTCTCTGCCTCGCTCTCAGAAGGTGATGGCAGACCCTCCTCCTTCAGCTTCTTGTAGAAACTGACGATGTTCTTGTCTGACACCTCAACACTGGCCTTCTTGATCGCAGAAGCAACTGTCATTGCCTGCTTATACTTGAAAGCCGTGTCCGTGGGCACCTCGCGATTAACGACGGCCTGAACCATCTTAATCGTGTCTGTCCACGCCTTCTGTGCCTCGCTCATCTCACGCTTAGGTGCGTCAGGATTCTTCTCCTTTGTCACCTTGCTCTTCTTTCCAGAACGGTTCTGCAGGATGAAGAGCATAAGCTCGTCCTGCTCCTTCTGGGAGAGCTCTGAGATAGAAGACTTGAGTGCGTCCATTTGAGATTGCGTTGAAACTTATACTTGTTTCTGCGTGGGATTGAAATGAGGCAAAACCGCCTTCAATTTTTTTTTGGAATTGAAAGCGAGTTTTCGGTGTCCATCTAAGTCCTCAATTTGCGCCCTCACGCACTATCTTCAATTTAATAAAAAAATTGAAGACGGTAAATCCTCTTATACTGTTTACGGTGTAACACTTGGTATAAAGTCCAAGCAACCAAAATGGCCCTTTTTGCACACTCTTCCTCTCAGTGCACTGGTGATTGCGCGATCCACCCTCTTCTTTTCGGCGAGAATCTCGAGTTTCACCTCTATATCCAGAGCGGTGGGACATGGGGTTCTTACATGGAAGAACAAGAGCGTAGGGCACTCGCCGCCGAAACAGAGGAACAGAAGGCCGCTCGTCTCAAGAAGGAGCGCGCTATTTCAGAACAGCAGGACCTCTCGGCCGCCTCTTTGATCATGAAGACGCATGCCGAGATATTAGGTCTCAAGCGTGCAAAGAAGAAGAATACACCGTGCAAGTGGCTCTTCTTTGACGAGAACACTAAGAGCAAAACAAACAAGATCGTGTCTGAGTGCTGGGCGTTTGAGTACACAGATCCAAAGACAAAACAAAAGAAGACACCGCACACATGCCCCTTCTTGCACCCTGGCGAGAAGGGCTGGCGCTTTTAGAAATATATAGAACCTTAGTCGGTTTTTTATGTTCTTATAAAAAATTGAAATAGCCGACCCCCCTATTTTTTTACTAAGTTACTATGTCTACCATCAGCGATAAGATCAAGGCCGCCGAGGAGATCTTGAAGGCTGCTTCTACGAAGGTCGATCTTGCACAGAAGGAGTTGTTGAAGGCGCGAGAAACAGTCTATAATCTCAACATTGATCTCCAGACTGCTCAGTCAATGGAAGCTGATTATTATGAAGAGGACGAGGAGAACGGCGATGTAGTCATTACATTGCCTATTTCTGATAAGGCTCTCAAGGAGCTCTGCAATAAGCCCCTGTTAGCTACATCAGATGGAGACAAGCTGAAGGAACTAGAAAGACGCTTTCCTAAGGGCGTCTTTGTTCTCACGACTGAGAGCGATCAGTATGAGATCAACTCTGTAAATAGCTGGTATAGTTGCGATACTGGCATCTTCTCGAAAAATAGAATCTATTTCCATTTTAAGAGCTTTGGTGGCAATGACAAGCCTCAGCTAATGGTCGAATGGAATAATCTCTTTATCGACCTCTCGCACCTCTTCTAAGGCGGTAAAAATTGGGAAAGAGTTTTTTAAATCTAAAGCCAAAATGCTTCCAACAGTGATCTTCGATAACAGCGATTATACTTATATCTTCACCCTCTTACGTGATGGTAAGAAGGTTGTTCATGAGTTCAAAGGTTCTGTTGTGATAGACAACAAGTCTGAAGACCTTATTAAACCTGCCGATCGCGCAAAGATCGATGGACCAGCCTTTGATGGGAAATTCTACTATATTTGTTTCCAACAAAATCAGGACAAGTATGATCTTATCTGGCTGTCCAAAGAGGAGTTCGACATTCTTGATCCCATGCTGGACAAGATAGAGGATGATATCTATGAAAGATACGAATACGAGTTCTATTACGGCCATGTTCCTGATTCAGAATCTTGGCTCTAATTTAAAAATTGAAATGGCCACCCCCTATTTTTACTATACTAAAACGCAATCATGGACTACAGCGAGGAGGCATACCAGTTCTTGCTTAAGATGCGCGCATATGGCAAGAAGAACTATGACGAGGAGCGCTACTCTCAGTCTCTCAAGGATCTTCGCGATCTTCGCGACCTAGATGTGCCACAGTCTGTCCTGGAGAAGGCAAAGAAGATGGCAGACTACCTTCGCAATATCATGGACGGCAAGATCGAGGATCCTGAGATGACCGATACAATGTATGAGTTGCACGGCTATAAGATGAAGGAGGAGGCCGACAAGTTCTTCGAGAAGTTTAAGCAGCGCATCTGTGGCTCTAAGGGCTTCTGGATGCCTGGGCATTAAGAAAATGGAGGTTAAAAATAAAATTGAAAACCACAACCCCTATTTTTACTATACTAGCAATAAGAATGAACTCGAACATCAAGCTCGTTAAGAACATCATGACCGACCTCGCTAAGATGCAAAAGTTGGCCGATAAGATTCTCAAGAACCTTGGGCCCAAGACGAAGAAGCTCAAGTTTAAGTGGATCTTGAATGAAGAGACCTACCGCATTGCACGAAAGCTACCTGATGGCCGTGTTCTTCAAGTGAAGTCTGTCACAGATGGCGGCGGCGACTGTCATGACGATGGCTGCTCTTGCACGCCATGCGCCGAGCTCAATATGGCTCCTCCTCCTCCATGGATTATTCGTCGCCCTCTCAAGAAGACATACTTTGCAGACGAGAAAACATGGCTCGCATCTTTGCCTCAAGATGAGGGTCGTGTTGTCGAGTATTACCGTTAAGTGCACAAAAATAAAAATTGAATTGGGTCATCCCCCTTTTTTCATTACCCCCCAACCAAAATGTCGCACACCGTCGCTTTTGAAGAAGACAGCTACATCTTTACCCTTGTGCGCGAAGACAAGAATGTCGTTTACAAGATCAATGCTTCGCATGCGTTTACATGTGCAAGAAATGAAAAAGACATGAAACCTTCTGAGCGTGCAAAGATCGACGGGCCCGCCTTTAACGGTGTTCTCTACTACATCCATGCATGGTATGATGTGAATATGGAGTCATTCTTCTGGCTCTCTAAAGAGGAATACGACATTATCGACCCTGTTCTTACGGATATTAACGACGATCTTTACTACAATAACGAAGATGGCCATGAGGAGTGCGATAACTGCCATGGGTCAGTTGGGCGCTGCGGTGGGCGTTGCGCAGACAGAGATTATTAGAAATTTGACAAAACCTCTTAAGAATAAAAAAAATTGAAACGGGTCACCCCCTTCTTTTTTATTACCCCCCCCTTAGACAAAATGCTTCCTACTCTTACATATGAGAAGGAAGTCTATACCTTTACTCTCATGCGCAAGGGGAACAAACAAGTCTACAAGTTTAAGAACTATCCTACAACCAATCCCTCAGACGAAACCATTATCTATGGGATTTCGTCTGTTGGAGTTTACGTGATAGATGAGAGCGTTCTTAAGCCAGAGGAGCGCGCAAAGTTTGATGGACCAACTATTGACAGCAAACTCTACTACATCTCTGCACAACCTTTTGAGGGTGAAGAGATCTTCGTTTGGCTATCAAAGGAGGAGTTTGGGATTCTTCAGCCGATTCTTGATGACATTAAAGAGAAAGAATACGAGAAATACGAATACGAGTTTACTCGCACAACTCTCAATGACATGGCCAAGAACCCTAGTGCCTATGGGCGACAGCAGCTTGCACGGGCTTTGGTGTGTTGCCCTCTCTGCCGTTCAGGGTTGGCAGGATCTGTATATCGCCCACATTGCTCTGAGTGCGATTGGGATTACGATGATGATTACCATAATGCCTATCGCGAACACCCTCTCGACCACGAATAAGAAATTTAAGAAAAAAAACTAATACAATTTGTGGGTTTCGCGTCCCACTCTTTTTTCATAAGAGCCTTGAATTGCAGAAAGTCCATATCTGAATCTGGCTGATATTTCTGCTTTTTTCCATCTGCATCAATATAGTCGAAGTAGTCATAGTGAATATTGTTCTGGCCATTATACATATAAGTCTGAATCGTCACACACGTCTTAGCACCCTTATTTGTGAGCTTGTGAACTTGGTTCAAATTGGGACTGATCCACGTAATATCATCCTTCTTAAAATCGGCTTGGGCAAAGGGCTTGACATCACTCATAGATAAATAGGGATACATGTCGACGTGAATCTCGCCGTGAAGAACTCTTATTACTGCATCTGCCCCAGCGTGACTGTGAATTGGAGAATAATGGCTTGGTGGCCAAATCTCCATCACATATGGGATGCCTGGCGACTCTCCATTGTTCTGGCCAAGAGTAATTCGCAAATATGTCTCTAAAATGTTGGGCTTGTCCTTACTGAATTCCGTCGACTTCTCTTGTAGCCGCTTATTACACCAGAGACCCTCTGTTGCAATACTATATTCAATCGCCTTGGAAAAGTGTGGGAAATCCTTGTCGTCCAAGACGAATCTCTTTCCTGAAATACAGTTATAGAGTTTCAAGGAAATGTCAGAAAGATTGGCAGAAGGCATTATGCTCCCCTTCGCAATATCTGACATCGTAAGATGGTCAATGTCCTTTACAATAAGAGGAACCGTCAGGGTAATTGGATCGCGTAGAAGAGTTCTGCCTGTTATCTCTTTAGGAATGGCAATATGCGTTATACTTTCTAAGAAGGCATTTGTCGCGTTTGACAGTTTATATTGATACTTATAGATGGCAGTTTCTAGGCGAGCCTCGCCCACGCCAGCATACAATGTCTGATTCTGTGAATCAAGACTTACCCAATAATAGGCGCCATTATTTTTTGATAGACCTTGCGTGTTATTCTTATCTAGAAGGGTATTCTGTGACTGTATTTCATTGACAATGACAGAATCTCGTGTGAACTCTACTTTTATACCGTCGTTCTCATAGATATTATATAAGTAAAAAACACAATAGTCACCGGTAACATCGAAAGAAAAAACTCCCTGACCATGAACTTGGAGTTTTATATCCTTGGAAAGTTTAGACACCTTTGACATCTTACTTTATTAGTGCGTGATATATTTAGACCGTTACACTTATATTCTTAAATTAAGAGGCGGTATAAATACTTAGTTTAATCTAGACGTTAGTAGATCCATGAGTTCATGGAATATATCTCACAAGGGGAGATTTCAAGAATTCTCATGTAAACTAACAAAATCTGGATTCTGTTCTAATTTTTTCAGATATTTTATGTCATATCTATATTCTCAGCGTTCCAATAAAATAATGTATTTGAATGACACAATTAGCACAATAGAATCGTTCCATCTAATTCTTGATATCTTCAAAGAGCCAAAGAATGTGAAATATACATCTTATAAAACGCTTGATATACATGATAATAATATTAAAGAACTTGTTGATTATTTATCAACACTTACAGAGGAATACTTGTGCGAAAAGGCTGCAGAAGTCTTCAAATTCAATAACAAGACAGAAATGATTATTAAAGATAGAATTTCAAAGAGTGAGATTCCTGACATTGATATAGGTATTCATATACGATCTGGTGATAAGATTACAGCTGGAGAAATGAAGGAAATACCTTTGGCCGACTATATTTCTGCAATAAAGGATATGGCTTCTAATAAGGGCGAGGCTGTTAATATTTATCTAATGACAGATAATACTAGTATTATTGATAAAATAAAGGAAATCTCTGAGCCAAATTGGATATTTCACATGATGGCACCGCCTATACCTTTTACAGAGGGTCACGATCAGAGAACATTCAATTCGAAACTGAATGAAGATAAGATATTGGCCCTCTATCATTTCTTGGCAGAAATATATATCTTACAAAGATGTCCAAATATTATCTGCACATATTCTAGTAATATTGGCAGGTTTTTACATCTAACACGTGAACCCAAGACTACAATAAAAAGTGTTGATGTGCCCCATTTTTCTATTTTACAGCATATGCCGTCGTTTAATTAAGCCATCGATTCAAATAAATCTCTGAAAGGACTTCCACATCTTTCATAGAATTATGGAGACCTGATGGCGGATCCTTATTGAAGGTCGCCTTATAGAGTTCAGAAAGAGTTGGCGGCTTGAATGACTTCGAGTCTGCAAACTTGCTCGGCAACTTGAGTTCATTTGTCGACAGATTCATTGTGCATATATCCTCTTTTGGCCAGATTAGCCATGGATTCATGTTAAGAGACCACCTATATGCATTGAAGACGACGTTCTTGTCAAAGTCCATATTATGGGCAATGGCGTAATCTGTCTCCTTCAGATCGGCTGCGAGATTTTCCAGAACGGTTCTCATATCGTGGCCATGTTCTGTCGCATACTCGGTTGTGATTCCGTGAATTCTTGTAGAATCGGCTGGAATAGGATTTTCTGGCTTGATAATAAAGTATTTGGATTTTACATGGGATTTGTTGTGATAGACTGACCATGCGATTGACACAATGTCTGGCCAGTTTCCCTGCTTCTCTAAGGCGTTGATCCTCTTATACTTGGGAAGACCAGTCGTCTCAGTGTCTAGAAATAGGAATCGTGTCATCTCCATTTTTATATGTATGACTGGTTTTTAATATTATATTTCAATTTTTTGTTGACTTCTTAGGAAACGCCAATAAAAATTGTTGAGGCGTTACACATTTTATTATAATAAAATGTTTGAACCTACTAGAATAGAAAAGATAATATTATGGACATTATTAGTTGCTAGTATATCTCTAGTCGGCGCTGGATCTGCTTGTATATACAAATCTGAAAAGACTAACTATGATTGCAGTATTGTATTAGGAATAGGTCTTTCATTAATCATGTCATTTATATTATTCTATTTATTTAGTCTATTCACGAATTATTTAGATAAAAAGAAAGTTGTTATTATTTCACCTATTAGTGTGGTTTAGAGGCTGAGCAAGGTATGCACCCATTTTAGCTTTGTATCGTATGCGAGTGTAAAATTTACTAAAATAGCTCTTTCTTTTAAATTAGCATCTTTTACGTTAGGCTGTGTTAATTCAACACTAAATTTAGTGACCATTTCTTTATTATATTGAACAACTGATTCAACAAAGTTCTTAATAGAATGATTATTATTTTTTAGAAGGCGCGAATTATTTGACAAGGCTTCGCGCAGATTTGCCGAACAAAGATATGGACGCACGTTTGTAGGACGTATAAGTGGACACTTCTTATTCTTATTGAATACTTTCTCTAAAGCGATAATATAATTATTGATTAAGAGATTTGGATCAATTCTCCACTGTTGAGCTTTCACATTGTTTATTTTATTGAAATACTCTATCGCTTCAGACTCAGTTTCGACATTCTTTTCTACAACAGTAATATTGAAATCTGGTTCACATATAGTTGTTAAATAGAAATCACGAATAACAGATGCCCTATGTTGTCCATCAATAAGATAAGCCGAAATTACAGTTTTTCCTTCTGCAGTTTCCTCTTTATATTTGATAATACTATATCCAGAATCAAGATTCTGAACATTATTACCAACTGCCTCCTTAATATCATTGGCATGAGATTTATCAAGAATACGCTGACCATTCCATGTTGGTATTGCAACTAGTTCTCTTGAAGTTATGACTTTTAGTATAGAACCATCGTTATAAGTATGTAACATTTTTATAGTTAATAATATATAATATTATAATATCAATTTTATAGTTATTATAAAAATTGATATTATATGCTACTTTTCCGTGACATTACAAAAAGAGATGGCCTCGATGAGTAACCCCCTGAGGGAATTAATGAAGAAGTCTGAAAAGAAAATCCACCCTATAACTGTAAAGTGCGTGGTCGATGACATTTCGATTATTAATAATGATATTCATACTATAAGAGAATTTTCTCATAGTTTGAATATTATGTTTGTTACAAGAGAATACAATTCCATTAAGTATTCTGATGATCGCGATCGTATCAGAAGACTCCCTGCCTTTCATATTTATGTGAAAAACTCATACAAGAAGACATTCTATATTGATACAGATCCTTGTGAGATTATCCAGCAAAGTGTTGAAAAGTATCTTAAGAAATTAGAAGAGTCTGAGAAGAATAAACTAATAAATATATTTATTAGGACTATCAAAACTATAAAGAATTTGATGAATCGAAATAAGATAGAGTTTAAAAAAAAGATTTATGAATGGTCTTAAGAAGTCGGCTCATTCAAGTTTAGTCTATTATGATCTTCTTTTTCATCAATATCCTGGGGCGTATCAAATGATCTGACATCTGTAAATAAGTTATTCACCATTTTTTTGTGGTTCTTTTTGAAATCATCCTTTCTTTTTTGGTTTCTTAGACCAACGCATACGCCGCAGCATATACATAAAAGAATAATATTAAGAGGAGCAAATATGGCAATATACAGAATATCATAATTAAAACTTGTTTCCTTTTGATTAATAGTGGTGGTTATGTGTGATTCAGTAATACTTATATTAGGTATTGGGGGTTGCAGAATAATATAGCGAATATTGAATGAGGGCGTTGTAGATGGACTGGGTGTCTGAGATATTTGGTTAAGAAAAGGTGTGTAAGTATATATTGGCGTTATGATAGTTGAAAGTGAGACACTTGCACTTAAATCAGGATTATTTGCAACTTGATCAATGGCTACACTTTGTGCAACTGTTGAAAGAGAAGAAACTGTTCCAGCAGCGTAATACCACGTAATACTTCCAGATGAATTAGTTTGGATATCTCCAATTGGAAGAACGGCGGCATAAGAACCATCTGTGGGTGTTAAAGTTCTTGGAGCAAGTGTTAGAGGATTTGTATTATACGCATTCGAAAAAGTGCAACAAAGAGCATAGGATGTCATAACACGTGCCGTTTCTGAATAGAATAAGACGCCTTCATTCGTATTTGTAATCATAATTGCACGAGATGACTGGTTATTAAAAGTAACTTCTACAAAGGATCCAGTGTCCAAATTACCACGTGTTTTCGTATTAATATCTGTGGTTCCTACGTAATCATCACGAGTTCCAGTCCATATCATAAGATTTTGTATAGTAGATGGAGAAACATTAATTACACGTGATATAATTTTTACGAATTTATCTTGTCGGCCAAGAGAAAATGTATTTTCGAATAATATATTTCTTTGATTTATAACAAATCCAGCTCTTGCGACAATTTTGCCATATCCAACTGTTTTTGTTGTATCTGCAAAAGTAATAGTATAATTAGAATAATCTATAGCGGTGTTTGATGGTGGAAGGCTATAAAGATCTACAATAGTTGTTCCAGACCAATGAGAACTTCCATTACCTGTGCCGATTGCAGTGTCAAGGGGATAATCTAAATATGTTAACTTATACCATTGGTTCGCCGTTTCTGAGTAATACCAGGGCTGAACAAAGAGGCCCCAATTATTTATAGAATTCTGAATACCAGATCCAATTCGGAGGTATGGGTTGGAAAATACGCACACCGAGGATGTACATCCTGTCGAATTAACTACGTCTATTGAATTAATGGCCTTAAAACAGAATAGTGAAAGTATAAGACTCTTAGAATACATCTAATTCGGCTTTACATTAATATTTTTAAATATAAGATTAAAATACTTTACTTTTATAAGGCAACGTCGTGCCTTATAAAAGTAAAGTATTTTAACTTAAGCACTAGGCTTTACAAAATTGAAATCTCTTGACCTGGTATTGACCTATAAAAATGGTCGCTCGCTTATGTAAACATATGGGTTGTAAGGGAAACCCAATATACAATGTCAAGGGGGAGAAGAAGGGGATTTACTGCAAGGATCACAAAAAGGAGCAAATGGTTTGCGTTGTTCTTAAGAAGTGCATTGAAGATGGCTGTGAAATCACTGGGAAATTTAACACAAAGGGTCTGAAGAAGGGTCTTTATTGCAAGTCTCATAAGAAAGAGGGAATGATTGATGTGATGAACAAGCGGTGTATTGAGGAGGGATGTGAAGTAATTGCGTGTTTTAATACAAAAGATAATACAAAAGATGTGAAGAAGGGTATATACTGTAAAACACATAAAAAAGAGGGAATGATAGATGCGACTCATAAAAGATGCCTTGAAAAGGATTGTGATCAAAGAGCGACCTTTAATAAGCAGGGAGAGAAACCGAAGTTCTGCGGACTTCATAAGAAAAAGGATATGGTGGATGTGAGGCACAGGCGTTGTCTTGAAGATGGCTGCAATAAAGAACCCTCTTATGGAAAGCCTGGAACTAAGACAAGAATGTATTGTTCAGATCACAAAAAGAATAATATGAGCAATATAACTCATAAAACTTGTAATACTCCTCTTTGTGGTGTGACTCCTTCTTCTAAGCAATATGAGGGTTATTGCATGAGATGCTTCATTTATACATTTCCAGATAAGCCTGTTGCGCGTAATTATAAGACAAAGGAGAAGACTGTTACAGATTTTATAAATGGGGAATTTCCACAGTTTACGATTGTGACCGATAAGAAAATAGCGGATGGTTGTTCAAAGAAACGGCCAGATATTCTTATTAATTTTGGGGATTATGTTCTAATTGTGGAGATCGATGAGAATCAACATAGAGAATATGATTGTAGTTGCGAAAATAAGAGACTAATGGAGCTTTCTCAAGATGTGGGGCATATTCCTATCGTGTTCATACGGTTTAACCCCGATGATTATTCGGTTGATGGTAATAAGATTAAGTCTTGTTGGGGGGAAAATGGGAATGGCATTCTTGTTGTCAAAAAGGGTAAGAAAGATGAATGGGATGCGCGTCTCAAAGTTCTGAAAGAACAGATTCAGTATTGGTCGCAGAATAAGACTGAAAAGACGGTTGAAATTGTGGAACTGTTTTACGATCATTAGCCTCTACGGAACGTAGAGGCTAATTATTATAAAGTTTATACTCTAGTGTAAACTTTACGATCAATCACGTAGCGATTGATTATCTCCATCTAAATAGATATGAACTCAACCGATCTTTTTGATAACTCAATTGAATCTGGAAACTATATTCTAAATCTTCTTGATACAAAAGAAGCAAGAGATAATAAGAAAAATATTAGAAATCTATACAAACTTCTAACAGTAGTTGTCTTAGAGAATGAAGATGATCCTAAGATTGAAGAGCTTACAATCTTAATAGATGCTATTCGTAAGAAATGGAATGAAGTTTTTGCAGATAATATTAACAATCTTAATTTAAATAATATAAATAATAATATAAATAATGTAAATAACAATATGGCTAATTCACGTATTAATAACTTCAATGCAAATACGGCGAACTTTGAGGAAAATAATATCGGTAATGCCAACCTTCATGAATATAATGCCAATAGCTTGCCTTCTGCGATTTCAAATAATAATAGCGCAAATATAAATAATATATCTGGTGGTCGTCGCAGAAATGTTCGCAAGACTAAGAAATCATACAGAAATAAGGTTTCACGCAAATCTCGTCTGAAGAGTGTATGTTCAAAAAGAAGATAGATATGAGCCTCTATAACGTCTAGTGCTTAAGTTAAGAACTCTTATTTTGTAAGGCAACTTCGTGCCTTACAATACTAAGGCCACGAAGTGGCCTATATCATTAGAGTGTCATAATCTTATCGCTCTAGCTGTAGCTGCGCAAAAGAGCCATGTTCCTAAATTAGGAACATGGCGGTATTCTAACATAAACGCCTTTTGTTCTTCTGTATTTTTCCATACACTTATATAATTCGGCAGATCAATAACTGTCGCCCCTGGGAACTCTTTACAAGAATACAACGTCTTCATATTCTTATTAAAATATGAAATCGAAGTAATAAGAGTTCCAACACTATTTACAATATGACGTGCATTCATAAAAATACCAATTAACATAGAAAGACTGACTCTATTGAAAAGCGCGTCAGGATATTTACTCTTAAGAGCATTCACAACAGGATTCGCATCATCCTCGTAAAACACAAGAATCTTTCTAGGTTCTTTTGCGAAGATAGTATCATAATAATAAAGTGGCGGTTGTGCATAATTTGGATGGGGGTCCTCTGTTTTAAAAATATCTCCACTTCTTATGTGAACAAAGAGGCCGTCCTCATAATAAGACTCATAATTAGTCACATTGGAATATTTTAATATTGGAAGAAGACGAGTTCTAGCAATTCTAAGCCTGTCTTTGAAGGGGGTATGAATACCAACAAAGTTATCTGACATTTTAATAAAATTCACAGATCCTGTTGGTATTTTTAGATTATTCTCTTTGAATTGTGGAAAATTATATCTTATACGCGGTATATTATTCTGTTCAGCAATATATATAGCATTTATAAATTGTTCAACATTATTTCCAAATCTACCACTGATTTCAACTGTGATCATTATTATGTGATCTAATAGCCAATTTAGGCACTTAACCCACAAAGAGTCTTCGTCAAATTCCAAGAACCCTCTACACTGGCGTTCTCCTTCCACCAGGCCTTGCAAGCAGCCGACATCTTTCGCCATTCCTCTTCACTCGTCGTCTCTGCAATAACCTTCGCCTCCATCGCCCCCTTAACGCGAAAGTAATGCGTCCCCTCAACAGGCTTATTCGCATAATTATCCATATCAACCTCTGCAGAACAGATCGGCACTGTGCCCAGAGCCATGCACTCAATCTCTCTGTGACACTTGCTGCCATAACCAGCCAAGCACAAGCCGAACTTGGAAGAACCAAGCTTCTTAAGATATTCCTCGTGGCTATACTTATATGGGTTTATTCCGTCAGCCATGTAGTAATCATCACACGCCTTTTGCCAATCCTCCTTAGATCTATGCTCCTTCTGCACAGAGTTCTCAATCTTTCCATAGAATACACAGAGCTTCTCACGTTCCTGAAAGGTCTTCGTAACCGAAGGTGCCGCCGCCGCTTCTAGGAGTCTCGGCCGCCGTGCCCAGAAAGTCCAATCGCGCATCGGTTTCGTATTAAGAGGCTCTGGATTACCAACAAGAGCCATTCTAAAATCGAGACTGTCGTCGAGCCACTTATAGGTCGGTCGGTCATACAAGAGAATCTCGCCGAGTCCTAGAAGCCAGCAATGATCTGCAGAACTGGACTTCTCCAAGGTGACATAGCCTCTCTCTTGCCAGAGCTCGGCAAGCTCGCGGAAACTGTCGCCAGGATGGCCGTGGAATCCTTCCTTCGCAGTCGGCATAATAACTAGAGGTAGATTCTGCACCTCTTCTACCTTGCCCTTGAACGCCATTCCAAAAATATTGTCTATCTTGGACATCATTGTCGAGCGTAGCAGTTCCTTTTTGCCGCGTGGCATCGAGAAATACCAGTATTCGAGATCTGCCGCACCAGCCTCGTGACAGCCCTCACCCATCGCATCCAATTCATTCTGGCCCTCGATTACTATGGCTCCCTTCGGCAATAACCAATAAAGATAATGGGATATCGTCGAGGATGTCAGTTGGCTTACACATACTGATGCACCGAGCATGGCCAGCATGAGACGATCAAATGATGTGCGCCCTGGATATACAACCATCGTTTGATAGCCGAGTTCTTCCAATTTATTTTCAATCGAATAGGCGTTCTTCACATCATAGAATTCGTCATCCTGGAAAATGACGGCCTTCTTCTCTTGGGTCGGCTCGGCAATCCATCCTCTTAGCCGCTTTCTAAGAGCCTCCACGTCCTCCTTTGAGGCACCAGGTCCAGAGGGCGACATCATATAGAGAGTCTTACTGAAGGCCTGAATATCCTTCGTTCTCGGCATAATGGGAACCGTCCCATCTTCCCACCCAAATTGTTTCAAGAAGACCTCATACATTTTTGCATTCTCTCTTGGAACCCAAAACTCGCCCTTGTAGCCTGCGTCGCGAAGACGAAGAACCTTCGAAATATAGGAATGCATATACCTATAAGGATTGGACGCGACTTTTTCTTCACATTGAATTGCGACCGACTCTGTGATGTTGAGAGAGGGGGTAAGCTGGCTGAGCTCGTATTTCGACCATGCGATCTTGAGTGACTCGTAAGGGCCGAGGAAGATCTTGTTCGAGTCATATACGAGACCATTGTAAGTTTGCGTGGCATTCTGCATTTTATAGACTGTCTCCTTCTGTTTAACGTCTGGTAGCCAGCGATTCTCCTCGTCAGGATCATAGTTGAAGACTTCTCCCTTCGCCAACATATTCGATAGAGTGCGCAACTCCTTTCGGTCACCATTCAACTTGCGGCTAAAGGGTGCCGAGCTTGTCCAAGGGACTTCGTATTCCTTCATATCAGTGAGAGGCTGCATATCGTGGAGACCAGTGGGATTCAAGAAGAGATACATCGGCTTGTCAATAATGTCCTTTGGATCATATGTTCGAATGCCTGAATGGTGGCAGTGAATCGTTCTGATGGTTAGGCATGGGTTGCAGACAAGAAACTTCGCCTTTAACATTGAAAGATTTATCGCATTGTCACAGCCAGCTCTGCCGAACTCGAAGTCGAAGTCCTCCTTCTTAAGAGTGCGAGCCTTCAGTGAATCCGCGTGAAGAAGCCAAGTATCTTGACTGTCGGCGCGTGGACCAAAGAGCTTCGGCTCTTCGGCCTTCGTCGGCTCCTCATAACGAAGAAGGCTGATGAATTTGTCGCGAATACTGGTCGACCAGATGAGCTTCCATGTGTCGTCCAAGTAAATATCGCTGTTTGAGAATGCAACTAGTGTTCCCTCTGGCACTTCCTTCTGAATATATTGGAGAACATCCCAATACGTCATACGCTTACCAATAGAGACCTGCTTGAGTTTATCATTCTTCGGCAACTTGTAGATCTCTTCATTAAGAAGAACGACCTTATCAATATATTTGCACGCCAAATTATTCTTAAGACAGTGATTGATTTCGCGCTCTCTTTTTGCAGAATAGGGCTTGAAATATTGCTGTATTAGCCACAGAGGTTCTGGTGATTCATTGGGCCCACCAATATACATCTTAAGATGTGCGATTCTTTCTAGATACGGTTGAATTGTTGTCTGTTCCGAGGAAGAGAAGCCGACGGCCTTCTGAAGACGAAAAAGAAGTGCGACGGCCAAGACTAGTTCTTCGATCTTTGTCTTATCAGAAGACCATTGCATGAAAGTGTGAGGATACATTGTCTGGATTTCCTCGATGCAAACAATATTCTGATAACCAGCCTTCTTTAGCCGCTCTTTTCCATATGTGACAAGAGGATCCTTTCTAAAGAACATCAAATGAACACCGTCTAGTCTTCCAGAATCGAGGAGTTCTTCGACCTCGGCCTCATCTGTCGAATCGCAGATATACAGGGTGGGCTTGTCGCCGAGCACACGTGTCCATTTCGAAAGGCTTAATTGATCTGTCACAATCGTCTCCCAACGGTTAAAACGGTGGGACTCTTCTTGATCACGAAGCCATACTAGTGTTTTCGTATTTCTATATATCTGTGTTTCTGTTTGCATAATGCGAATTGGCTTTCCAGTAAGGGGGTGAGTTCCTTGCATCTTGTTTAAAAGAGAGTTGCTCTTTTAGGTCAAGATGGACAGGGTTGATTGCGCGTATGTTATCAATTCGTGTCCTAAATATTATTATCTTCTAGTGCCGCATTTGATCCTACTCAAAAGATATTGTCCTGATATGAAATGGCCGATTTATATAGGAACTGAAGAGCCTGAGCATAAGACCATCCAGATTTGCAAAAGTCTCGGTGCCAATATTATTCCTCTTTCGGCCGAGGAGGAAAGTTTCTGGGAAAGTCGTATCGCAACTGTTTCGAAGCTGCCAAATAATATTCAATATGCCTTTCCTGTTCAAGAGGACTTCTTATTAGAAAGACATAGTCCCTATTATGACGAATTCAAGAAAATTATGGACGCGATGGATTCGAATCCGAGCATATTATCGGCCAGAATTATGCCTTGCCCTGGGCCAAAGGGAGCACAGACCTATATGAAGGGATGGGCTGTTCTTTCAAATGCCGATGACTATCTTTTCACCTTTCAGGCGACTCTATGGCGGCGAGAAGTGTATTGTCAGTATTTGGAGAAGATCATTGATATGACCATAAAGAATAATCCGTATTTGGTTGTCGGCTCGGCTGAATGGAATAAGAACGCTATCAATGTGAATTTGGCAGAAAATTCTGGCGGCTGCAAGATTTTTCGAGAGATGTTTCAGAATTATATACATATTGCTTGGAAGAGAATTGGCAATTATCCAAATGGCGTTTACAACTGTCCCTTTCCTTATAGGCCAACAGCGGTTATAAAAGGAGAGCTTCAAGATTGGGCGAAGGAGATTTTTCACAGAGAAGGGTTGGTCTGAGTCAGCGTTTATGTCTAAAGAAAAGGAATGGATATATTTCTTAGAATGGATGCCAGAAGTCTACCTGGTATGCCTCGCACGGCATTGACATTAGCAGATGAATCAAGCCCTATAAAAAGTCTGGAGTCGATTCCTCCCATGTTCAATAGACGCGTTATTCTCTTGGCAACCGCAAGTATTACGGATGAGAATATCTTTAGCAATGGTCTTTACCAGAATGTTTTTGTAATCTACAAAATGGCCGAGGCACTTGGCTGGCTTCCAATCTATATTGTTAACAGCAAGCCATCTGATATCAGTATTGTCCCT
>Ga0114974_10001538_pt1 | contig 18278 bp, 17 predicted proteins | sample S_130206_EF_Meta_FD_87318 | JGI IMG/M metagenome (GOLD analysis project Ga0114974, IMG submission 87318) | Freshwater microbial communities from Lake Simoncouche, Canada to study carbon cycling - S_130206_EF_MetaG | ecosystem: Environmental > Aquatic > Freshwater > Lake | place: Lake... | reverse complement strand
TTTTTGTGCATCTGTATTGCCGCTATAAAGGTTGGGGCAAAAATGATGGCGAAGGCCGTTTGAGTTTTAGTCGCGCCACCATCGAGGCGGCGTGGGCGTTGTTGATGCCAGTCATTATTTTGGGTGGCATCTACGGTGGCGTGTTTACCCCAACAGAAGCCTCAGCCGTTGCCGTGTTCTACGCCTTGATCGTGGGTATGGTCATGTATGGCGAAATCAAATTTCGCGATATCTTACCCATCCTTAAAAAGTCGGTCGTCTCTAGCGCAGTGATCATGTTCATTATCGCGAACGCTGGTTTATTCGCCTTCTTGTTAACACGCGCAGGCGTGCCCGATGCAATCGGTCGCTGGCTTGAAGCCGTCTTGCAATCACCTGCGATGTTCTTACTGGGTGTCAATGCAGCGCTGTTTATCATCGGGATGTTCATCGAGACCGGTGCCGCGATTATTGTTTTGGCACCCATCTTGGCGCCCGTTGCGATCCACTTCGGCATCGACCCTGTGCATTTCGGCTTGGTGATGGTGGTGAACTTGGCGCTCGGCATGATCACCCCTCCTTTTGGTGTGAATCTATTTGCCGCGTGTACGGTGGCCAAACTATCACTCGATCAAGTCATCAGCCGCCTATGGCCCTTCGTGATTGTGGTGCTATGTTGCTTGATGGTGATCACCTACGTGCCCGTGCTGTCACTGGGCTTGAGGGATTTGGTTTATCGGTAAGTGGTTTGAAATTACCGCGCACTCTTTGAGTAGAGTGCGCGGATATCAGAAATCTTTGCCGCTCGCTAATGTGAAACTTGTGTGATTGTGGCCGTATCTGCAGAGACTAAGCTGCCCTAGCGTGTTCGATCGCCAGCGGATAAGCACCGTTAACCTTCGCGTCCAGCAAAACAATCTCGACCGCTGTTCCATCGTCAGCATAACTAATATGGGTGCACCAGTCTTGCGAAACTTCGCGATGGATTGGTTTATCTGATAGGTGGACAACAAGGATATCGTCTCCATCGTAGTATGTTGCTCGCATGCTGACATCCTTATATCACTGAAAAATTTCCATTCGCGCCAATAGATTGCTGAACTTTTCGAGCAGTTTTAAACCCGCGAAACTAAAGCAAAAGTATTGCTTGTTTAAGCAGCTAATGCCCTAGGCGCAATAGCTGGATTGTCTTTGAACTTGGCCTGAGCCTCCCACAAATCAAGCGCTTCTTGCATGCGTAACCAGCTTTCAGGCGTTCCGCCAATCACTTTGGCGACACGCACAGCCATCTCGGCCGTTAATGCACGTTTCTCGTGCAGCAAATCAGATACGGTGAGTCTGCTGACACCAAGATGACTAGCCAAAGTCGCTTGAGTGATCCCTAATTCAGGCAACACGTCTTCTCGCAGGACAGCACCGGGGTGAGTGGGTTTGCGATTCGGATTACGTAACGATTTCATCAGTGGTAGTCCTCTAAATTCACGTACGAGGCATCTTGTGCGTCAAATTCAAACGTAATGCGCCAATTTCCAGAAATGGTGACGGCATACTCTTGTTTTCTGGTGCCCTTTAGCGAGTGAAATTTGTAGCCAGGTAAGTCCATGTCGGTTGGTTCTTTTGCAGCATCTAATCGGTCTAGTATTCGTTCAATACGCGGTGCGAATTGGGCGGGTATGCCCTTGAAGCTACTTTTTGTAAAAAAAAGCTCTAAGCCTTTGTGTTTAAAAGAAATGATCATTGAGGTCTATTGTAATGTATAAGATTACATTGTCAAGCCTAACATTACATCTAAAAGACCGAATAAGGCCATTCGCCTTTGGGTAGTCATGTTGTGATGTTAGTGGGCTACTGAGGTTGTAGAAGTCTACCGATTTGCACGCAAATAGGTGTTTCAATCCTTGAAGCACTTGTTACAAATTGTGTTTTGTAGCGAGCAGTTTCGGTCAGCGCTTAAGCTGAAAGGGGCGCGAGGTTAGCCATCACCCCCACCAACGCCTCAACCGTATAGTCAATCTCAGCCTCAGTATGCTGACACGACATAAAAAACCTCAACCGTGTCGATTTCTGCGGCACGGCCGGATGCAAAATCGGCTGCACACTCACCCCACGCTCAAGCATCGCCGCAGCCAGCCTAATCGTCTTATCCGAATCACCCAAAATCACGGGGATCACAGCCATGCCTGCGCTTGAACCCGTATCAAAGCCAGCCTCTTGCGCCCGCTTTAAAAAATAGCGGCCGCGCGCTTGCAAGGCCTGCACACGCTCGGGCTCGAGCTTCATACAGTGCAACGCTTCTAATGCCGCCGCAGCCAAGGGCGGAGACATCCCCACGCTATACAAAAAACCTGGCGCTAACAGCTTTAAGTGCTCAACCAAGGCCGTTTCACCCGCAATGTAACCACCGCAGCTTGCCAGGGTTTTAGACAGCGTGCCCATCCATATATCCACCTCGCTTGAGGCCACACCAAAGTGCTCACGAAGCCCATAGCCACGGTCACCCAGCACCCCTAACGAGTGCGCTTCGTCAACCATCAAAAACACACGATGCTTATTGCGCAGTTCAACAAAGCGGGGCAGGTCGGGGTAATCGCCGTCCATGCTGTAGACGCCTTCAATGATCACCAACACTCGTTGATACTGCGCGCGCTGTTGCGACAACAAGGTATCCAGCGCACTCCAGTCGTTATGCGCAAACGACATCCGCTTGGCACCCGACAGCGCAATGCCTGTCAGCGCACTGTTATGAATGTACTCATCGTGCACGATCAAATCGCGCGGGCCAAACAAATAACCGATGGTGCTGACATTAGTGGCGTGCCCACTCACAAACACAACGGCTGCAGGCGTGTCGTATAACTTAGCAATCGCACGCTCAAGCTCACCATGTATGGGCCTTTCGCCCGACACAACGCGGCTGGCAGACACCGACGTACCGCTTTGTGCAATGGCCGCCACCGCCGCCGCGTTCACACGCGCATCGCCACATAAATCTAAATAGTTGTAGCCCGAGTAATTGATAAGCTGTCGACCATCCACAACAGTGTGGCTGCTTGAAGGCCCTTCGTGCACTCTAAAAAACGGATCAGGCAAACCCACCCGCTTGGCCACACTGTGCACACTGCGAAACTGCCGCAAGCCTGGGTGTAACGCAAAGCGATAGTGCTCTTCAGGCACTGCGTTTGCAGTGTCAGAGAAAACATCAGCGAGAGGTGGGTCGATATGAATTAGCTTGCCCATAACTAGATGCTAGCAATGATTCGAACGCCATAAAACGCAACTGATGACAGCTAACTGCAAACAAGTCATAAAGTGCAAAATTCGAGTTGCATTGCAATGCAATACAACCGATTATCACTTTCACCACAATACCGATACTGCGCGCTGCAGTCATGGGTAACGGAAATTGACAGGAACCCGTTTGAGTTCTAAGCGCAAGAAGGGCCAGCTTTGGAAAAGCGCATTGTTTCTTTTAACAGTGCTTATACCAAGTGCGATGGCGGTAGCTTACTTTGGATTTATTGCCTCTGATATTTATATTTCAGAGTCGCGTTATGTTGTGCGCAGCCCGCAGAAGCAGGCGACTAGTTCTGCTGAAGGTATGTTTAGCCAGCTGGGAATAAGTAAGGGGTCGGACGACTCATTAATTGTCAAAGAATACATCTTATCGCGAGATGTATTGAGGTTGTTGGATAACGAATTAAAAATCAAAGCGTTGTACTCGAACCCAGAAATTGACCAGATTGCAAGGTTTCCAGGGCTTAAGTATTGGGATACCAGCTTCGAAGGTTTTTTTAAATATTATTTAAAGTACGTTGGGGTGGAAGTCGACGCAACCTCATCTGTTTCGACTTTGACGGTCCGAGCATTTAATGCAAAAGATGCTCAAAAAATTAATCAAACAATTGTCGACGTGAGCGAAGCGTTCGTTAATAAGTTAAACGAACGTGTTCGGTCGGATTTACTAAAAAATGCAGCTGATGAACTCAACCTCGCAAAAAATAAGGTTGAGGCGGTCACGATGCAGTTGGTGGCTCTGAGAAATCAAAAAAATACTAGCGAACCAGAGCGCCAAGTCATGGTTCAACAACGACTAGCGCTAGAAAAAGATTTTGCAGATAAGCAATTGTCGGCTGCGATGACTTCAATGGAGCAATCCCGAGCCGAGGCGATTCGTAAGCAGGTGTATATCGAAAGAGTTACACACCCGCTGGTGCCTGATTATGCGCTCGAGCCGTATCGAATTAAAGGTATCGCTACAACCTTGATACTAGGTTTGATTTGTTGTGGCATTTTGGTTTTGTTGATTTCTGGTGTGAAAGAGCATACTGACTAATGACACGTTCAGCATCTTCAACTCAGCAGTTTGAATCGCAGCCATTTGGACAGACGACCTTTTTTGGATCTTTGCAGATTCAACTTAGAGTAGTCAAAGCATTGATTAAAAGGGATATTCATGCTCGTTTTGGCAGGGAGGGGCTAGGTTTCTTGTGGTTATTTTTAGAACCTGCGATGTTCACGATTGGAGTCGCCGTAATATTTACATTTTTTGTTGGTCATGATTCACGGCATAGTGAAATTCCTGTCGCGGGGTTCGCTTTAACAGGCTATTCAACGATCTTAGTATGGCGAGGTATTACCAACAGGTTATTGGGTGCAGTTTCGGGTAACAAAGGGTTGCTTTACCATCGCAATGTAAAAGTGATAGATTTATGTTTCGCACGAGCACTCATAGAAACTATTGCTTGCGGAACGGCGTTGGTGTTTGTGACTATCGTATTCTGGAGTTTAGGGATCGTATCCTTGCCCGGTGATCCTTCGAAAGCTCTGTTAGGCTATTTTTTTTACGCTTGGTTTTCTTTCAATGTCGCGTGCATCTTTGCCTATTTGTATTCCGCTAGCGAAGTTGTCGAGCGCGTATCGCATGTCGTTCTATATCTTACGATACCATTGACTGGTGGATTCTATATGGTGTCTTGGACGCCAGATAGCGTTCAGTCGTTTTTATTATTATCACCGTTGGTTAATGCAATCGAGCTTTTACGCGAAGGTTATTTTGGTATGGGCGTCGGCGCTCAATATTCAATCTCTTTTTTGTTAGAGGTTAACTTAGCGTTGATGCTAATTGGGCTGATTTTGTTACGAAAAATTAAACGGCAATTGATTGATTCTTAAGACAAGCAGTGATCAGACTAGACAACGTATACAAGCACTACGAAACGCGGCGCGGTGATCGGACGGTGCTAACTGATATCAATCTTCAAATTGAACGAGGCGAAAAAGTTGGCATCGTAGGACGAAATGGTGCTGGCAAATCAACCCTTGTAAGAGTTATAGGTGGTATTACTCCTCCCGATTCAGGTTCGATAACACGGCAAATGTCATTGTCGTGGCCCATTGGCTTTGATAGCGGCGTGCAAGGGTCAATGACGGGCTTAGATAACGTTAAGTTCATAGCCGGCATCTATGGCGCAGATGTTGAAGAAGTTCTTGATTTAGTACTCGATTTTTCTGAACTAGGCCGATACATCCGCGAACCTGTTAACACCTACTCGTCGGGTATGAAAGCGAGGTTAGGTTTTGCACTTTCATTAGCGATAGATTTTGATTGTATGCTAATAGACGAGTCATTTGCAGTAGGCGATCAACGCTTTAAAGAACGTGGACACGAAGAGCTTTTGGTTAAGCGCAAGCACAAGGCGATGGTACTGGTATCGCACGAGCCTGGCATGATTCGTGAAATTTGTGACACGGTCTATGTCTTGGTTGATGGCCATTTGCATCATTTTGACGATGTCGAACAAGCGTACCTTTTTTATACAGATACATTAAGAGATTGAGATTGGCCGTTATGATCAAGCGCTTAAGCGTCACATTCTGTACTTTAATATCGCTCTCGGGCTGTGGTAACTGGCTGCCGACATCAGGTCCTAGCACCCGTGCGCTCGAGGACACCACTGTTCAAACTAACTCAATGATTCAATTGGTTGAAATCAACAGTTCGGTGAACCAGCGCAACGTAATTCGCGAAAGACGCCAATTGTTTTCTGAATCCTTTGGCACAAATGTTATCCCAACGTACGCGGTCAACCCAGGTGATGTGTTGGCAGTTAGTATTTGGGAGGCGAACCCCGCCTTATTATTTGGCACCTCCCCAGCCTTATCAGCTTTGGCGGGCTCGTCCACCAGCAAAAACAGCAGTTTGCCCGACCAAATGGTTGGGGCCGATGGATTTATTACAGTACCGTTTGCAGGGCGTATTCGTGTGGCGGGTAAAACGATACCGAATATTGAATCCGAAATCGTTTCATCGCTTCAAGGCAAAGCCAATTCGCCTCAAGTGATTGTGCAAATGACTAAAGGCAATACCTCAAACGTCACCGTGGTGGGTGAGGTCGGCAAAAGCGATTTAGTGCCGCTTACGCCAAAGGGCGAACGTCTTTTAGATGCTATCGCCTTGGCCGGCGGTGTCAAGCAGGCTGTTAATAAAATAACCTTGCAGATCTCTCGTCAAGGTCTGGTTAAAACGATGTCTCTTGATCGGGTGATTCAAGATCCGACACAAAACATACGCTTAAACCCAGGTGATGTGATTACCGCGTTTTACCAGCCCTTTAGTTTTACGGCATTGGGTGCTAGCGGTAAAAATGATGAGATAAATTTTGAAGCACCCGGAATTTCGCTTACGCAAGCATTAGGGCGTATCGGCGGAGTTCAAGACTCACGTGCCGATGTAAAAGGAGTTTTTGTATTTAGATTTGAAGAGCCCGACGCAGCTTCTATGCCCTTCAATGCGCCGAACTCTCAATTGACTTCCCAGGCTCCTAACAGTCAGCTTCAGCAAGTTAGCGCGGCGCAAACACCAGCTCGCACACAGGCCATTTCTAATCAACCGACGGCAGCACCAGTTATATCAAACTTGATGCCGCAAACGGCGCCGCCTGGGTCGCAACCGTTCGTTAGCCCGCGTGGCGTAATTCCCCCATGCGCTGCTTGCGTTCAACCTGTAGCAGCCCCACCTGCTAGCTCTGTAGGTACCATTGCGACAGCGGCCCCCGTACAACAGAGCGTGGCTAGCGCATCTGCATCGCAGCAAAATCCCACGGCTCAAACTTCTATTCTGGCTGCCGCTACTCCCTCCAGCCGCGCTGTCGTGGCGCCAGTTTCTAATATTTCCCCCGCAATGGTGCCACAACAAGGTATCCCAGCAACCCAGTTCACAGACTCACAGGGCAGGGTACCCACGATCTACCGCCTTGATATGAGCGATCCTGGTGCCTTCTTGGTCGCACAAGGCTTTATGGTTAAAAATAAAGACGTGATTTATGTGGCAAATGCCTCTAGCACTGAGTTCGCGAAATTCTTGAACATCATGGTTCAGGTCTTATACCCGATCGTCAACGGCAAAATACTAATCAATTAAGCGGCTTTACAGCACGTTAAGCGACAAGTCTCACGATATGGCTACAGAGAAAAAAAAACCGAAGCTGATTAAAACGGTTGATCTGTTTAGTCGTGTGATCTCAAAGGTTGATGATTGGTCGGTTAAAACAGAAATTGAGCAACTCGATTTTGCTCAATATATGTGGAGCCCCACAGATAAAAAAATCCTTAAAGATCTGTTGCTGAACACAAAAAATCAAGAAACTAAATCTTTATTTCTTGATTTAAAGTTTAAGGCGTTTGTCCACAGTGTGATTGAAAACGGCTTAAACACCGATGATATGAAGCTATATCAACAGTTTAAGCATCGCTTACCACTTAGGGCTTTGGGCTTGGCTTACGATCAAGATGATCTCGTTGTTTCAACAGCCTCGATCGACACCAAGCAGCCAATCCGTGCTGGCTTTTATATGCTTGAGGTACAAATTGATAGCGAAGTATTCCGTTCAAAAATCCCGCTTAATTTGTTGACAGGCAAGAGCGTCAGCAAGCAGGTAAAGTCAATAGAAGAATTAGACGAATATATAAGTTTCCCGTTACATGTTCAATCTGGAAGTCTGGCGAAGCGCCTCGTGCGCTTAAACACTGATACGGTGCTTAGTCTTGAACTGGCGGAAGAGTGCAGATCTGAAGATCTGTCTTTATTCAGGCTTATTAAGGTCTCCAAAAAATTCTTTATAAGCCGTATTTATAAAAAGCTAGGTAAAAGTATGACTCTTGCACAGTTAAATGCCACATCAGACTCGCAGTTTGAAGATAGTTGGCGAGATTACACGACAGTATTCAGAACAGATAGTAACCCCACGGCAAACTATCAAGAATTTATTGCTACGCAAGAGAAAAAAGCGATCCCATCTACTGAGCATCAGTTGGCTAGCCTCTCTAAATGGCTAGTTAAAACAGGGCGTGTGAGTCCTTTTCCTAAAAGTTAAATCGCGATTTACTGCGTCAGACGATGACCATCACCTACTGCTTGCCACTGCTTGAACAGCAACTGCTCACCGACCGATATCTGGCGCGGGTTGAACGCGTGTTGCGCTCGATCACCAACCAAAGTGTGCCGTTCTGGCACTGCCATTTGGTTGTGCGTGTTGATCTGGTGCAAGCCGTCTCTGCGCTGGTTGTTAAGTTGGTGGAGGAGAGTAGGGCAGAATCTAGCTCACTTAAGGCAAAGCTTAAGTCGCTCGCAGCACTCGGTGACCCAGTTACTAAAGGCGAGCCTCTTGCTCAGGTGGACGATTTAGGGTCTCGTTTTGTCATACATTCGACTCTAAACAATACAATTTCGGGTGCTGCGCATTTAGTGGCTACGGGAGCAGTGAAAGGCTTGGAAAAAAACGGCAACACCCCTTGGTTAGTGGTGTTGCGGGATGATACCCAATTGGCAGCACACGCTACTTACTCGTATCTTTCCACCGCCTTGCAATACGCAGACGCAAAGTTGATTTACGGTGATCACGACCGAATTGATTCATTTGGTTTGCGTCATAACCCGTTTTTCAAACCTGAGTTTTCACTAGATTTGGTATACAGCCAAAACTATATTGGTCCGATTTTCGCTATCCAAACACAATATTTAATTGCGTTACACCAACTGAATATAGAAAGTAACCAAAGCTTTGCTTTGGCGGCGATACTCGAAGTTGTACGTGGTGTGGTTGCAGTGCATGTCGATAAAAAATTGCCACTTGATTATCGTAAACACCTTTTACATGTACCTAGCTTATTGCATCATCATGAGCTTGCTTGTGCCATTGAGAGGCAAGACGCCAGTAGCGACTCAGACGCCCTGCTGCTAGAAGCGGAAAGAAGCCGAGGCAATTTACAATTGCTGAAGGACCACTTTGATAGCTTAACGTCTACTTCAAAAAATTATGTAGACCTCGGCGTTGCCACCATCGCGGCTAATTTAGATCCCTTAGGCGCTACGCCTGTGCCTGTTAGTTCGCAAATACCGGCAGTTGCCACCGTCAGCGAGGTTAAACCGTTTGTTTACCGTAGTATTTGGTCAATACCAAGCGACTGCCCCTTGGTTAGCCTGATCATACCGACGCGCAATGGCTATGAAATACTTAAGGCATGTCTGGATTCAATTTTAGCCAAAACAACTTACACCAATTACGAAATTCTGATTGTGAACAATCAAACCAGTTGCCAAAACTCTTGAGTTGTTTAGCGCAATGGCAACCGTGTATGAAAATATTCGGGTCATTGACTACGATGCCGAATTTAACTATTCGGCTATTAATAATTATGCGGTTGGTCTCGCAGCGGGATCCATTATTGGCTTTGTCAATAACGATATTGAGGTGATAAGCCCCGACTGGTTAACCGAGATGGTGAGCCATGCCCTACGTGAGGACATCGGTTGCGTAGGTGCAATGCATTTTTACCCAGACGATTCAATTCAACATGCTGGGGTGATTGTCGGACTCGATGGTGTCGCCGGTCATGCGTTTAAGTTTGAAGATAAATCCTCAAATGAAGATTACTTCAACTACCTATCGTCAATTCGAAACCCCGATGCGGTGACGGCAGCTACCTTGTTAATTAGAAAGGAATTATTTCAAAAAGTTGGGGGCTTTGACGCCGAACATTTGGCCATTGCCTTTAACGATGTCGATCTATGTCTGAGAGTCAATGCCTTAGGCTATCGCTGCGTTTGGACCCCGTATGCAGAGCTCTATCATCACGAATCAAAAACCCGAAAATTAACGCCGTCTGCTGAGGCAACCACGCGTGAGATGTATGAGCACGCTGTAATGAAAGAGCGTTGGGGCACGGACACTTATCAAAGTCGCGAATTATTGCAGTATAAAAAGGTCGTAGCGTGACCTCAGATAGGGATCATCAAAAGTGTGTTGATCCGACTCTTGGAAGTCAGTAATGAGTTGTATTTGCATCACAGGGGCAAACCAGGCGGTCCTTGATCTTGTTGCGAAGGTCTTGAACGATAGCGAGATGAGGTTACTGCCGAGCAGCATCACCCCACCCGTGACAAAGCAGAACCTCGGCGTTGAGTTAGGCGCTTCTGCTGATGGTTTTAGTTCGACCGTAACCCCGCAACGCCTTAGTGAGGTCGTTCAGGCTTCTCGATCAGACGAGCTTCATGGTTGGGCGGATACCGGCAACTTGTTGGTTTTGAATCAATGGCTAAGAATCGAACCAACACTGCGCTTTGTCTTGGTGACCAGCAAGATCGTCGACGTATTAGCCGATGCGATTGATGATTACGTTTCACACTTTGACTCTTTAAAGGTGATTCGTGACTGGAAACAACAACATGAACTGCTGCTAGCTTTTTATTACCGTCATCGTGAACGATGCCTTCTTGTCGATGGCTTAGATTGTTTAAGCCATACACAAGACTTTGTTCGTGCGTGCAAGAAAAAAATCTCTGATTTTCTTGTGACCCCGATAATATCTCATTCAATTTTGCCAAAGTCAGAAAGTATTATTGCGCGACATCTTTCAAAAAAATTACTTGAAAATTACCCTGAAGCCGTAAGTTTAGAAAATGAACTGACAACGTGTGGTACCTGTTTCGCTAAAGACCAAACAGCTACGTTAACCGTTGAAGACAAAAATGTAGAGAATACGTTAATAACTGAGTATCGAGCTCAGCGTGAAAAGTCACGAGCCAGCTTGAAACAATGGGTAGACGAAAACACCCTATTGCTAAGTAGAGTACAGAATATTCAAGCTGAAAATCGGCAGCTTTTTAACAAACATCAGGCACTGATCAATCAAAATGAGATTTTGTCTGATGACGCATGCGTTACTAATAAAGTCACGAAAGAGCTCAAGTCGCAGTTAGAATTTACGCAGGATCAAGCTGCTCAGGGCAAGGCCGAAAACAGTAATTTATCAAAAAATAATGAACAACTTTTTTTTGAATTATACGAAGTGCAGCGTGGATTAGAGGCGTCATTCGCCCGCAATAACGAGGTAGAGGCGGAAGTCGAATTACTCAAATTAAGCGTTAACGATGGCCAGTCACTCGCTCAAGGTATAAAAGTCGCTCTTGAACAGTCAGAACAAAAAAACGCTAACTTACAAGAGAAACTAACAGAAATTGAAGCCGAAAATGATATTCTCTTAAGCCAATTTCAAATCTCGCTCATTGATTTAGAGAACTACATACTTAAAAATCGTTCACTGCAAGAGACGATTGCTTCTAAAGAAAATGATGTCACGGCTTTAGAAGCACGATTAGTTGAAGTTGTGGGTGAATACGAATCGTTGAGCCAAGCACACGTTCTGTGGTTAGCCGAACGTACGGCCTTAATCAATGAAATTGAAATCAAAGAGTGGGCGTTGAGTCAGGGAGTTGAGGAAGCCGAGCGAATCTCTTTAGAGCATCAGGTACAGGTGACGGCCCTGCAAGAAATTCAACGAGAAGTTGAAGTTAAAAATGAGACTCTTGCAAACGAGATTCAACAAGCTTTAGCAATAACAGAAACCTACAAACTTGAAAACAACTTATTGCAAGCTTCGATCTCGGCTAAAAATGAGTTTGCTGAATCGCTTGAGGCTCGACTGCTTGAGCAGACAAACGCGTATTCCTCACTCAATGAGGATCGTCTTCGATGGTCTGCAGAGCGTGAGAGTTTAGTCAGCGAAATTGAAACAAATAAAGACGAAATTTCTGAATTTAAGCGTAGCCACGAAGCGCTCATGTCAGAGCTTGCTAAAGAGCAAAAACTTGCAGAAGAACAATTTATTGAAATTGCCTCTACAACCTTGACAGTTGATACGCTCGAGTCTGAGAAAATAGCTTTTGAGGCACGACTTTTAAGAGTTCTACAAAAGTATCCGATGCTAGCAGTTTTTGACCGCGTTGAGGTACTTGAGGTATCTCAGGGCGATAACCTCAAAGCGCAATGGCAGTTGGTTGGATTAGAGACCGGTAATCGATTGGTACAGTCGGTGTTCTTTTCTACACTCCTCGAAGACACGGCTCTTGGTTTTGGTTTTTCTAGGCAGCAGCATTTCAACAGCGGCTTTATTCGTTGGCCGAGTATTTTGGCCAACGCCCCAGAGATGGTGCTTAGCCCAGTTGGTGATGCGACCACTGGCCCAATTCGGGCCGAGGTCTGGCTTTCACTTGCCACAAACGACTTAGAGATTTTTTCAGCTGTGTTGCGCAGCTTTGAAGAGGAACTTAGCTCTAGTCAGATGCAAAGGCAATTGGGCAAGAGTGTTGCGAACCAGTTCTTGGCTGGCCTTGTTGCATTGAAGGGTCTTTCAAGCGATACCAGAGAGACTTTCAGATATGACCAAGTGCGATTAAAGCGTGAAATAGTAAATGACGATTATGAGCACCTTTGGCTTGAATTCGATAATGTCAGCTTTAACGACATTCGCTCCGGTCATTTCGAATGTCGTTTGGCATGCTCAGAATTAATAGCTAAACGGTTTGGAAGTTTTCCAAAGCTAGAGTTTCCGTATCTGAAATTCCAACAACCACTGAATTCTTGGTTCGCAGAATCAACAGATGATTTCGGTGAAAAGCTTGAGCTTCGCTTTGCCTTACCTGAGGCGTTTGACAACGAGGTCTGGGGTAGGCTAAGTCACAATGATCAAAAATTTATACATTCTTTACTTGAAAGATTACCAACTATTTTGCGTGAAATTGAGCTAAACGGTTCAAGCATTTCACGCCCTTGGCCACAATGGCAAGTCGTCATTGAGGGCCTAAATAAATGTCTAAATCATCGCGTCGAGGCAACAACGTTTGAGGCTGTGCCTCATGCACCAAAAGCAGAGTTAGCGAGCGATACTAACGCAATCCGTAAAGTTCGTTCGAATACCCAAGCAAGGGTTGATGAGGTGAAAACTGCGAAAAGATCCAGGGCAAAAGCTTCTGAGTCTCGACCATGCGTTAGTTCGTTTCTCAGCTTTGTACAAGAACAAGAGTCTTAAATGTCTGTTGGCCAAGCAAGTTCAATACAGACACAGTCTTTGACTTCTATCTTACTTTTTTTGCACTCACTAACTCTTCCAGCCTTCGTTGTGCATGTTGGAGCAGGGCGTGGCATCGGTGAGTTAAATGTTTGGCAGAGTTTTGGAGTGCCGAACGCACTGATTGTGGATGCTGATGCGGACCGCTTGAACTGGGCTCATAAATTGTGCGCTCAGCATCCTGGTTGGAAGATAGTGCCGCGGGTGATATCGAATCAGGTTCCGGAGTGTCAGTTTTATCAGGCGAATAACCCTGACGAAGATTCGTTGGTAGCATTAAATGATTTGACGGTAATTTGGGAAAATATACGAACGACCAGAACCCAAACAGTTTCAACCGTTTCTCTAGATGACTTGATAAGCGATCAATGGCCAACTGCCTTTGATCGGCAAACAAGCAATATTTGGTGTCTGATCGACTGCCTTCCGGCTGATTCAATTCTGTTCAGCGCTGAGCAAACTTTGGCGCACATGTCAGTTGTGGTGACAAGGGTTGTGCTGACAGATCTGTCCGTAGATTCGCCGATTGGGCTTTTGTCTGTTGTGGCGCCTTTTCTTGAGAGAAGGGGATTCAAGTGCTTGATTGTGCTTGAGACTACCCATCCGACGCTTGGCTATGCAGTTTTCGTTCGCGACTATAAAGCGACATACGAACATTACGTTGATACAGCACAATTACAGCTGAAAACTTGGCAAACGACCGTTGAACAACAACGTGAACAACTTAGCGAGCAGCGATTGCAACTAGATTATTTGATGCTTGAGCGTGACGCACAGTTAGAGAGCATCTCAAATTCATTAAAAACAATCGAAGCCCAACAGCTCGAAGTAAATGAAGTCAGGCAGCAATTAGAAAAGATGGAAGGATCACTGGTAGAGACTAATGAAGGGAAATTTACCTTGCAGGTCCGACAAACGCATTTGCACGATAATTTGGTGAGGGCTGAGGCGCAAATCGACCTGATCAAAGAGTTAATGTGTACCTCGATACCTCTACAAAGTTAAATGATTCGTAGTACATTATGGTCATATTTGAAGAATATCATTTGGGGTCATAGCAATCCCCAAGTTGCGCCCACAACCGAGACTGTAGTTATACAGACACCAGTTAATGAAGCGACCAATATCGAAGCTGCTTACCTTCGCACCAGTGAGATTAGTCAGGCGAGGCAGCCTCTAAACTTAGCATCTGCTACAAAGTTTTATGATGATAATTTATTAGATTGTTGCCTTACGCAGTGGAAGTTTGGTGACTGGCAAAGCCTAATCAAGATTACAAAAGATCAGCTGGAACATCACCCAGAGCGTGAAAAGCTTGCCATATTGGTAGCAGCTGGCCACCTTCAAGTTGGGGCAATCGCTGTTGGTAAAGACTTTACGAAAACTGCACTTGAGTGGGGATGTAGTCAGCGGTTAGCAAGCCAAATCCTGATTGCAGGTGTGCACAATAGCTTGGGCCGTGCTGCGCTCTTAGCCCAAGAGACTGATCGTGCCATTGGTCACTTTAAAGAATCAATTACTGTCGGTGTGCCAAAAAGTGAAGTGACTCTCTTCGTGCAGGCAAGGGCGGCCGAACAGATCCGCCAGACAAACGCGCAAACATCAGGCCAAACCGCAGACATAACTTGAAGAATCGATCTTTGCAAGCTATTCAGAGATTCAGGCAGTGAGCGTCAAGGTCAGTTTTATTGTGCCTTGTTTGAACCATCTGGCACAAACGCAGCAGATGTTTTGCTCTTTGAAAGACACCTTACCCCTTGGTTTGTCGTACGAAGTCATTTTTGTTGATGACGCCTCGACCGATGGAACGCGTACCTGGCTTGCTGAGTTGGCTGAGCCAAATATCAAGGTGATTTTTAACGATGAAACTGTTGGCTATGCCAAAGCAAACAACAAGGCGCTTACGCTGGCTCAGGGTCAAATCATTGGTTTGTTAAACAATGATCTTGTGTTTAAACCAAATTGGTTTGAACCGATGCTTGAGATACTTGAGAGTCCGGCGCTGAGGGCAGGGGTTGTAGGTAACGTTCAAGTTCGTATCGCGGATGATGCGCTAGATCATGCTGGGATTGAATTTACTCTACGAGCTAAGTTCGAGCATATTCGGCAGGCTCAGTTAAAAACGAACAATACACACCTGAAAACTTTTGCACTCACTGGTGCTTGCTGTCTGATAAGAAAAGATACGCTCGAAAGGGTAGACGGCCTAAGTGAAGAGTTTTTAAATGGTTGTGAAGACGTTGACTTATGCCTAAAACTTGTGCAACTCGGTTTACATAGCTACGTAGCCTTAAACAGCACGATTGGGCATCACGTTAGTCTTACTCGCGGTGTTGACAGTCTGCAAAATGAGAGAAATAGTTCAATATTGCAAAAAAAATGGCGAAACGTGCTGCAATGCGCCCTTTCTGCAAGTTGGTATTCGGCTCTGTTAGGCCCAGAAACTACGGTGTTGAGCGATCATTTTGATGGTGAAGTTTTGCCTGAAATGCTGACCAGCCCGTTTGCGACTTCGGAGTTGATTGCTGAGAATATGTTGTTGCGCAATGAGCATCAATGGGCACGTTTACTGAACGAATCAGACTTAAATGATCGTAGTGAGATCCAAATCCTTTGTGCTGGGCTATCGGCTGAGCTGGATAGCGAATATCTTGTTGCAAATGAACGTGTGCGCCTAACCCTAAAAGGTATAAAAAGTGTTAGAAATTTTTGCGCATATGGCCACCGTGTAGATAGTGCCGAGCAGTCGCAGTGTCACATCACAGTTATGGTAAACAATTTACAAAAAAAAATATTTGACGTTACGAATAGCCGCTCTTTTATTTTAAACATTGAAGATCCCTTGTTGTTACAAGATTGCGATAACAATATCAAGCTCAGTATTGATCAGACACCAATCTTGTTAGGAGATGCAACAGAGGGTGTTGCGACGTCGCCCGTGTTATTTACCCACTTTATGCTGGACAAGCGTTTCGTTTATTTTCCTCAATTATTTACCGTATGACCCAACCTAACGATCGCAGCAATATTAAATTTAATTCACTTGCTGAATTAAAACTCTCGCACGCAAAGACTTTACTCTTTCATGCTTGCCAGACACAGTTTAGACGCGAACCTACAGATCGCGAGTTGCTTTACTGGACTGATTTTTTGGTCAACGAAGGCGACCTTCACGAGATGCTTAAACGCTTACCAGATGGCCCAGGTGAAATCGCTTTGACTGCGGATCCACTGGCGAGCGTGTGTTTGCCCGAGGCAGCCCTAGTTAGCGAAAAGGCTTCTATGGCAGCAGACTCGCTTAATCAAGACGTCGCACAGAAGTCAGGTGCGCATCAAGGTGTAATTAGTTTGGTCGGAAGCGCTGGACTGTTTTATGCCGGTCGTCCTTCCAAAATCTATGTCTTGGTTGAAAATCTTTCAGCAATCACTTGGGTCTCTGGCCAGGTTGAACCCGTCTTTGCTTGTTATCACTGGATCGACAAGACTGGCAATATTATTATTTATGACGGAATTCGTTCAAGGCTACCTGAAGCGATCGAACCAGCAACACGCAAACAAGTACCCGTGTCGGTGATTGCGCCTCCGGTTGCTGGTGACTATATTCTTGAGGTGACCTTAGTACACGAGGGTGTAACTTGGATGGAAGATGATGGCCTTGCAAGCCTGCGCTTCGAGATCACCGTTGATCCGTCGCTTTCAGAAAGTGGGCTAAAGATCATGAAAGAATTGCAGTGGGCCAAAGCATCGGCTGCCGAAAAGTTTTAATAAATCACTAAAGGGTAAATATATGTCGATCACACGTGACGAAGTACTTTGGGGTTATCGAATGATTCTCGGGCGTGATCCCGAGTCTGAAGAAGCCTTGATTGCCAACATGAGTAGCGATGATCTTTACCACTTGCAGAAGCGCTTTATGGGCTCTGAAGAGTTTTTATTAAAGCGCAAACACTACCTGGCTGAGCACTCTTTGCCACTGCCTAGCGTATTGCCCCAGGCGTTAGCCCCAGAGGTTGAGTACTCTGCGACTCTTGGGCAGTTAGTTGAGTGTGTGGCAAAAGTACGGTCACAGTATGCAAAAGTTGGCCCTACCTCACCCCACTTCGCAGTCTTGGCTGAGTCGCCTGAAACACTAGATTCAATCGAGACTAATGTTTCACAGTTTTGGGAAACTGGTCACGCTGAAGCGCAAGCCTTATTGCAACCACTAGAGCGTTTTGGCTTGACAGATTTAAAAAATAAGACAGCCATTGAATATGGCTGCGGTGTCGGGCGACTCGCTTTAGGTTTGGCGGCAAGTTTTAAGCAATTACATATCTATGACGTTTCAGACAGTCAAATAAAATTAGCAGAAAAAGCGGCAGCCGATGCCGCAGTCGCTAATTGTCATTTTCATTTAAGTTCGGGTAACCCTTTTGCTGCCTTAGAGCCAAGCGATTTCTTTTACTCAAAAAACACCTTTCAATACTATCCGCCACCGATCATTTATCAATGCATTCGCAATGCTTTGCGTTCCCTTAAACCAGATGGTGTCGCTATATTTCAAGTGCCCACGTATCAACCGGATTATTCGTTTTCTATTTCAACTTTTCTATCTAAAGATAGCTTGATCACGTCTGATCATTGCCTACCACAGCACGCAATATTTGCATTAATTGCCGAGGCTAAATGCGAATTGTTAGAGGTTAGAGAAGAAAAAACCGATCTTTCAACAGATAGAGTGTCAAACCTATTTGTGATACGAAAAACAGGCGCGAAGCAGGTCAAAAGGTTAATGCTACCGGTTCTTCTCTCGTAACAATCAAGACTACCAAATCAGAAGTGATTATTTGAGTCTTTGCGTTGATTGATGTTAGCGTGCAGACTATTCTAAACATACATTAAATTTGACACAGCAG
>Ga0114974_10001533_pt1 | contig 18294 bp, 13 predicted proteins | sample S_130206_EF_Meta_FD_87318 | JGI IMG/M metagenome (GOLD analysis project Ga0114974, IMG submission 87318) | Freshwater microbial communities from Lake Simoncouche, Canada to study carbon cycling - S_130206_EF_MetaG | ecosystem: Environmental > Aquatic > Freshwater > Lake | place: Lake... | reverse complement strand
GTAATAGCTATTAATATATTAAGTATTATTGTTCCAAATTGATAAATCGTACTCATCCTATTGATTGTTTAGAAAAGGGTTGACACATCAGAGCGTAGTAGAATGCGGATTCCCTTTTCAAGCGCTGCCTTTGTCTTAGTAGTTTCCTTATTATCTGCTACAAGAAGAATTTGCGTATCCTTATTAATACGCTCCTGTAGTACCCAGCCCGCCGCCGCCAACTTCGCAGTAAGTTCTGCATCTCGGAAACCTGTCATTACATAATGCCCCTTAGTCACTACAACAGGAGTCTTAACAACAATAACAGGCTTAGCATTAAACTGTTCTTTCCATGCAAGATATTTTGGAACAAGCTTACAAACTTCTGAAAAGGTTGTCATAGTTTGTCCAGGTGGAGCAACCTTCATGCTGGGCCATTTAGAAATTGCTGGCTCAACTGCCAATGTTGCAGTAATCTTTCTTTCTCCAAATCCTTTTGGCCAACCCACATAGGCATGAATCCACATAATCTCAGTCGCCTTCAGATTATCCAAGGCCTTTCGTAACTTAGAACCATTTACCTTTCCAATACAAGTCTGAATCTGCGCCTCAGTACAAGACCATAGAGCCTTCAAATCCTTATAGCCACCTTCTACAATCTTCTTTGTAGAGGTAGCACTTAGACCCTCAACACCAAGACTAATTAGACTATGTGCCATTTCAAGGGCCAACGCATCGCTTGTTTTTTCTTTAGTAGTATCAATCGCATGGATACCATCCCACTTCCAGCGTCCTTCTGGAGGTTCTTGCCAAGCCACTGCCGGCTTAATAACACGGTCAAGTGTTGGAATAACATCTCCACTACGCCGAACAACAATGCGGGCGCCAGGTCCGAGCATATGATCCTTAATGTACTGGGCATGAACTCCTGTACAAAACTCAATGTTTGCCACACCAATCTTTACAGGGTCAAAGCGAATACGAGGAATCCACTCTCCTAGACGGCTCGCAGCCCATTCAATCGCCTGCACAGTAGTTTCGGCTCGCTGATCATCCACCGCAACCTTAAAGGCAAAGGCATCCTTAGGAAGCGCATCTGAACTCTTAAGAGGAACAGTATCTGTACCTACAACAATTCCGTCACATTCATATACTGATCCCTCACGCACATCCTTAAACAACTTTACAAGAGCTTCACCATTTAATACATCAGTTGCATAAGTCTTGGCAGTTTCAAAGCCAATATTCTTCAGCCATGTCATTTGCTGACTGCGAGTAAGTCCAGCCGGTTCAAGAACTTGATAGGCGACAAAGTGAATCTTAGAGCAATCATCTTTTGATGGTACTTCTTGATGAAGAACACCATTGACCCAATTACGAGCTACATTCAAGGATTTGGGTACAATAAGTTCACCACGAACACTACAGTAACTCATAGGCTTTACAAGTCCTTTAATGTGCTTATAAACATGTGATACATCCTGACCAATAAGACCATTTCCTCTAAGATATAGCCCTGGATTACGATCATTTCCAAAGGTCCACATTGCGCTAATACCATCCAACTTCTCTGTAATAACAAAGGGACCCTTTAACTTTACAGAATCAAGAGTATCCGGTTTAACCTTTCGTAGTGAAGGCATGGGATGGGGAAGTTGGACACGACCTACTTCTGGAAGCGCACCGACCTCATTGAAGAAAGAGTTATTAGGATCTAGTCTATAGAGTTCATCTCTAAGTGTATCATAATCTGCATCACTCATTGAAGGTGTGCCAGTCTCGTAATAATCATGCGCCGCCATCTTCAAAACAGTCAGGAGTTTTTGAGCCATATTAATACTTTATATTATTTTCATGACCACTTCAATTTTTTACAGTCTAATTATAATTATTAATGGAGGTAAAAAAAGAGAAAATTCACAAGAAAGATAAAACAGGTCTAAATAACTCTCTTAGACTTCCATGTTTCTTTTATAACATAACGATCTTGAATAGAAGTCCAAGGACTATTAAAGTTACGATTAGTATCGTACATATAAGGATATTTTGTTTCATAATTATTAAGAAAGTCGGTTGTTAGTTCAATTAATGTTTTTTTGGCATATTTGGACAAAAGGTTAAATACTGGATTGTTAGTATCATTATATTCCATGCACTTTTTAACTGTTATTTCTCTGAATTGTTTAGAATATTGAAGGATATAATTCATTTTATGAAAGGATCTAAATACTTTTATGAAAGGTCTAATTCTTTTTTTTATATCATTATAATCATTTTTATCAAGGGTATTTATAAGTTTTTTTACTCCTGAGACTTGTAAGCGTACAGCAAGTTCAATATTTGCATCTTTTCTTAGTGGTGTAGCTATTCTTCCTTCAAAAGGAAGGCAACAATTCAAAGCATCTCGGTCATTATAATTAAGATATTGAAACAACTCAAAACGCACTACATCATCTGGCAGGTTCATAAAGGGGTTCATTTTAGTTACTAAAATAACTAACATGAATCTACTTCAATTTTTTGCCAATTATTACCTAAATTAATATTTATAGTTCATATAGTATAAATGGATTGTATATTTTGCAACGGCTCCATAACAGATCAACCATCTTGTACACTCTTATGTGGACATGTTGGACATACAAGGTGTGTTCTTATTTCAGGTTTAACATATAATTTTGAGCGATTTACTTGTATTACATGTAATACACGAATTATTTCAGATGAACTTGTTCTTGAAATTTTTCCAGACACTAATATAAGTACTGAAATCAGTAAAATTACAGAAAAACAAGAATTTAATGAATCTTGTACTAATCTTCTTAAAATATATAAAAAATATAATAAAGATATAAGATCTTTAACAAAAGAAATAACACCGATTTTAAAAGAATATAAAAAATATATTAAGCCACAATTAACAATTCTAAAATCATATATTAAATCCAAGAAAGAATTAATTAAAAAACTAGATGTCTATAAAACTGTCAGAAAATCTCAAAATAGTTTTACAAGGGCAATAAATTCTATAGTTCGTAAATATAATATAAATAGGTATGAACTTAATAGATATTTAGCAACCCTTGGAAACTATAAATATGGAACTTTATTTCGTTATAATATACAAAGAAAACTAAATAGAAATTTTTACATCCGAATTAGATAAATTATTTAGAAGTATAGGAGTCATCTAGGTCTAAAGATTTATATACAAATTAGGTAAGAATATGGACCCCTATAAGCAGCGTGTGCTTACTTTAGAGAAAAGAGTCAATGAACTAGAATTAGCACTCATTAAGAGCCATAATCTAAAGGACGAAATACAGTTTGTGAGCAGTGATAAGGAGCAGGGCGTAATTCCTCTAAACGAATTTGATACATATAGATTTGTGCGTGTAAAAGAATGGTTAATGCCAGAGTTTATAAAGGCAAATGGTTCTTGGAAGCACGGCGTAGTTACAAATACGAACCTATACTTTCTTATAAACCCTACAAAGGAAATTAAAGAGCTTATAGAAATGACGGTTGGATATAAAATAAACTTCGCCAAACAGTTAATATGTTTTAAATTCTTAGGACCAAAGGGCGATTTTGAAGATGAAATAACTAATAAGCGCTTTACAGATATATATCTATTCTGGTACCAGGGTGGTCCTTGTTATGGAAAGGTTAATATTATTGCCCCACTTTACAAAGAGTTTGATAAGAAAGCCTTTGAAATAGAGGACCTACCATATAGTAAACCTACTAAGGATACGCCTTACGACCTTCTTCTCTTTGAGTTTATAAACCGTAATAATTATTCTGCTTCAATGACGGTTGACTTTAAGAATACATATAGCCTTTTACCACATATGTCATTCTTCTTGACACCAATACCATCATCAAATATTAGTGTTTCTCTAACAGCTCTAACAACAACCTTTGCGACCTTTGAATTTAAATATGGAAAAGAAGTTGTACCGATGAATACGCAATTTCACTGGATGGCAAATGGCCGTGCGTAAATAAAATTGATTATTACTAGCCTCATTTATTAATAAATGACTCCACAGTTTACCGTATTGTTTTATATTAATAATACACTACAGAAACAAATTGATAATCTTTCGGCACAGGATGCATATCTAGAAGCTGCTCCTAAGGAAGCTTATGATTGTTCAAGTAAAAATTCTTGGCATCTTATGTTACGGCATCCAGCAATCCCTCGGATGAATCTTCTCTTAGTTGGTGAGACAATTCGTATTGCATGGCAAGACCTACAACCATCCGAAACCCAGCATATTCTTGTTCAGCGCATTAGTTAATTCTTGCCAGTAAGCCATTGATCAATTGCGGCATCATATGCAGCCAAGTGTTCTTCTACATTCATTTGGCGTAATTGTTTTGAAGTTTTTCCTTTGACAACAAGTGTTTTTCCTGATTTTTTAGCTTCTTTCATAAGATCACCAATTGGAGGATCATATGCTAATACTTCACGAAAAAAACTCTCTGAATGAGAAACGGCTCTTTCTAAGGCAAGTGGATCCTTTACAAGGGATGGTGCAGCAGGAATCTTCCAACGAGGAACTTCACATACAATTTGAATTGCAAGACACATAAGATCTTGACGACGCTTCTGACTTATTATTTTATTTGGAAGACAGTAAAGATTTAATATAGCCTTGAATTCGTCATGCATACGAACTGCCTGCTTAGCTGCCAATTCTTTATAGAGTTCTGTTAAGAGATTTATAATAAAGAATCCAATATGGCATCTAAATTTATTTGGCCAACCAGGTGGGCCTCTTTCTTGATTACTAAGACTTCCCTTGTTATCTTTTTTAAGTCTTGCTTCCTCTTCTAATAACCATTTCATCCAGAAGAAGGCTTTTTCTGTCGCCCCATCATTACATGCCTTTGCAAACTCATCTCCAACACGCTTTACTACTTGTAGATCGTAGGTACCATTAAAAACTTTTCCGACAGCGGCAGAAGGATTTACGCCTTGTGTAGTAGTTCTTATCCAATTATCATCGTGCGCTTCTAGAGGAACTCTTGGCATTTTTAAGGCAGGTCGCCGTGGACAACTGCGTAATACAAGTACACATTCAGCCATAGCACTTTGATATTCAACATTTCTATAAAAGGCTTCTGAGGTCATTTTTACACATCCAGCTTGAAGGTCGGTAAAGCGTCCATGTAATAAATGGAAGATGCGGGGACTTGATATACCAATATGATCTAAGGCATAATCCCATAACATTTTTTGCCAAAGATCAAAACAGCCACTGCAGACTAAGTCGGCGGTATAGTGTATACTTTTACCGGCAGCAACAGCTCCACTTTCTTCTAGGGCCAGTTTGAAACTTCTTATAGCTTCACCGATTGGATATCCGCTGCGTGTCCGAAATATTATTTCGGGTTGATTTGGATCATTATTATTCATATCTAGTATATTAATATACTTATATAGTAAAAATTGAACGGATTAATTAACAATAATTAATTACACACCATGTCATCCACTGACCCACTACAGCGATTATTTGATTATATTGATAGTACCCATACTCCAAATATTAGTGTGTATGGAGTAAGTAAGACTAATATTGTTAAGCTTAATTATAATACTCTTATATTTAAGCCTAATTATGTGCTAAGGTATGCATGGTTTTACAGAATTAGAAATTCTTATTATACACTTATTGAACTTACTAATCTGAAGTATATGTATGTAAAGGGTATTATTGGCAAAAATACAAAATTTAAGTTTTACATTGGGTCAGATAAACAATCTGTCATAAATTGTATGAAAGATTATGTACATGAGTGGTATTTAGAAGATACCACGCACATCTAATTGTGCCGGCGTGTCTTGCGACGGCCACCATTTTTTCGTTTTCTTGAATTATCATTATTACTAAAACGAGCAGGAGCTTCATTAAAAACTGGTAGTCTTGGGGAAGGAGAACCATTTCTTAAAAAACTAAAGACGGGTGATCCATTTCTTTGTAGTTCTTGTTGTGCCTTTATTGATCTTAATGTTCTTGCATCTAAGTACCTATAGCAGTTCTTTGGGTTCCACATCTTATAAGTACCAGTTGTATAATTATTATAGTTTGCAAAACATCCTGGACAAGGTAAGGCTAATTGTTCTACTATTAATTTCATAATGTAGTTCCAAAAATCTTCTCTGTATCGCCCCAAAAAATATTCATTGATTTTCGGAGGTAATATAGAAATGCATTCATTTGTTATATTAGTTAATTTAGGATCATCTAATTGATAACAGTAATTATCAAAAATATGGCGTGGAGGTAATTTATTTCCTACCCAAAAAACCCCAAACCCTGCAATATCATTAAATGTTTTTTTAAGATCATTATATACAAATGAGAATAATTTAGCTTCGCAGCATGTACTTCCATTTACACATTCTATAAATTGTGTTTTTTCCTTATATTTTTTGAAAGGAGGAAAGGCAAACCCATCAAGTCTATTATTCAAATAATCATAACTGTTTATAAAATTCACTGTAAACTTATGTTCCCATAAACTATCATCATAGTTATTTCCAGAATCATTTAGAAACATTATATTTTTACATATTGTAGTGCCGTTTGGTTTAAGAATAGAGGGCGATGGTTTTTTATCATTATAGTTTCTCCATCTTATTTTATTTTTTAATGCACCATTTCTTGATAAACCTTCAGGAAGTACTAAATTTATATTAGTATGGTCCAATAAGGCAAATAGGGTTGCTTCTTTCTTATCAAATTCGGGATCTTCTATAGGACCATCGCCAAGTTGTGGAGATTCTGATATAGTTATATATAACTGACCGTCAATTTCAATAATACCACACATAAACGCAGATGGTAAGGGAATAGAACTTAATGATCCTGAATTACCTTCGGCATTTGTAAATCCAGGGGAACTTGTAGTTCTTCGGCTACCCTTAGTTAATTGTGGTTTATCTTGATAGCAAAGATTTCTTATAGTATTCTCATGGTATAATTTCATCATTATAGTTAATATGTTTTCGGTTGGCTTTCCAAATAAGAACATGTCTTGATTAACTTTTATTGAATTCCGAAGGCGTGAAAAGGTATTTGTTGTTTCTATAGTAAAATCTTCTAAGGCATTTATAGCCCCTGGCTCCGCATTGGCCATATCCTAATAAACCCGGGTATAATAAATATATTTGCTAAGTAGATATGGGTATTTTGTATATCCTCTTGTTTACGGCACAAATATTAATACTTGTTGGAGCATTAAATTGGGGATTTGTTGCGTATAATATAGACATTGTACAATGTCTATTTCCGAAATCAGTAGTTCCCCTTGTTTATAAAATAATTGGACTATCCGCCGCCCTTATTATATCCATACGCCTTTATAATGTTGTAGATCCTATGATGCGTATAAAGTAATTATAACACAACCCAGTTACTTCTTCTATTAAAAACAAAAGATGTTTTTAATAGAAATTTTCTTAATAAACAGTTTATAACTTTACAATTGTTCTAACTGTTCCAAGACTCTCACCTATATCACTAACAGATTTAATTCTAAAGGCAAGGCTTGTACGCAAAGCTACTGGACTTGTATCTATTACACAAGAATTGGAATTGCCGCCACCAGTAACTGTTGGTATAATAATATTTGAATTTGTGCATGTAACTAAGTAACCTGTAATTGGACTATTTGATGAGGAGGGTACTGCTGTCCATAAAAGTTCTACTTGATTTTGTGTAACAATTGAAGAAATTATTGGATTACCAGGCAATGGATATGGTCTTATAGCATTTGTTGTACCTGAATAACCAACAATATTTGAAGCAAGTACAATAAAATTATAAGAAGTTCCATTTTTTAGCCCAGTCATTAATGTGGATGGATAAGAAGCATCTACTATTTGTGGAGCATTATTAGTTGGAATTGATGAAATCATATAACCAAGAATTGGATCACTACCCTGATATGTAGGTGTATCCCAACTGACTAATACGCTTGCTACTTTTGGTGCAACGGTAATATTTCTTGGAGCAGAAGGTACCGCGGGTAGTGTATTAGTATTAACCTTTACTGAATAAGCTATACTATTGTATTTATTTTCATTGGTTTGTAATAATAGATCAGTCCAATTTGTACCGTCATCTGTATATACTATTTTTACATATTCATCAGATACTTCTGAAAGACCAGAAACATAAAATACTTCATCAGTATAATTATAAAATACAGCACCTATATCGCCAAGATACTCTCCTCCTTTACTACCTGAAGGGTTATTAAAGGGGCAAGATTCCTTAATAATCCAATCTAGTCCATTGGGACTTGTTACTAATACATTAGTATTTGTTGTTTCATTTATAATATTTTTAAATGATGCCATCCATAAACCATTTCCATATGCTAAACCTCTAGCTGTACCGTATATATTACTATTTGCAACTATCCAGTGACTTCCATTTGAACTTATTGCAATAGTATTACCTGTAGCACTACTATTTCCATCACAAATTGAACACCAATAAGATCCATTCCAAACTATTTTCTTAACATTATAATTAAGTGAATTACTTCCATTATAGAAGGGATCATTTGATGATGGTGTCCAATTGATTCCATCAAAACTAGTTGCTATATGTACTGAATTATCTCCATTGTGACCAACTGCACACCAATATCCACCATTCCAAGCTATATCATTTGCAACTCCACCACCAAATGGGTTATTTCCCCCACCCCCCACTGAATCTACCCAATAATTTCCATCAGAACTTGATGCTATACTCACTGTATTTGTGTCATTATAACCAACTGCACACCAATATGATCCGTTCCAAGCTACACCATTTCCAACTCCACCACTAAATGGATTATTGCCAGCTCCCGCCGTTGCTGAATCTGTCCAAATTAATCCATCAGAACTTGTTTGTATGCTAATGGTATTATAATTATTGGCACCTACAGAAACCCAAAGATAACCATTACCAGCAACACAATTATTTAATTCTGATGAAGTATAATTTGAAAATGTACTACTTGTAGCAGCATTCCAATTTGATGTATCAGTACTTCTTATTATTGGAATATTAGAAGAATCAGCTGAATAACCAACGGCAATAAATGTTCCAACACCGGTAGTTGCAGGGGTTGTTATTTGCGAAGAGGATGAAGAGGATGAGCCAAGGCCAGTTAAATTAATAGCGGCAACATCAAATATATATGTGGTTTGACTAAATAAACAAGGAAATAACATAGTGGATATATTAGAATTCACTGTAATACTAGTAATAGTATATGGTGGCGGTGGATCTTGCATAACTTCGCTGTATATTATAGCAGTAACAGTATAGCCAGTAATAGGATTAAGTTCCTCTGATGAAACTAAGGTATCCCAGGAAACAATTAAACTAGAATTACCAGGTGTCCATGGATGAGAAACGCATGCATTACTTCCAAGTTCAGCAACAACATTTTCTACTGGGTCAGGAAGTACGCCAGGATATACATCAATTGGATCTGAAGGTGCCGAATACCCAAATTCATTATTAGCTTCTACAGTAATTGTATAATATCTGTTATTAGTTAATCCTTCTAATGTATAAGTTAAACTTGAATCAACTGTATTTACAGTATTTGTTATAACATTATCTCCAACAACCATATTTTCGCCATTTGATAATGATGATCCTATGTAACTATAATTTATTCTATAAAATAGAATTGCGGAGTCTATTGTTTCTGGAACATCCCATGAAAGATCTGCAACAGTACTATTTGCCGTTGCACGAAGATTTAATGGTTTACTTGTAACTCCTTGTAAAGTACTAGCATTCACAGAACCAGATCCTCCTGATTCATAAGTATCAGTATTTATTGCACTTACATAAAAATCATAAGATGTATTAGCAGTTAAACTTGTTATTGTTATAGAAGTATCTGAAGTACCAGAAGTATCAGTAATAAAGGTTCCATCTGCGTAATATATTTTATAATAATCAATAGCAGAGCTTCCAGTATAACTTGGTGCAGTCCATGATAGATCTATTGATGTTGATGTAATATTACTTGTACTCAAGTCGGTCGGTGGATCAGGGCTAGCTGATAGTGTAGTAGCATTCACAGAACCAGATCCTCCTGATTCATTACCATCGGCATTTATTGCAGTTACATAAAAATCATAAGATGTATTATGAGTTAAACTTGTTATTGTTATAGAAGTATCTGAAGTACCATCAGTAGTACCAGCACTAGATCCATCTGCATAATATATATTATAAAAACTAATAGCAGAGCTTCCAGTATAACTTGGTGTATTCCATGATAGATCTATTGATGTTGTTGTAATATTACTTGTACTCAAGTCGGTCGGTGGATCAGGACTAGCTGATGCTGTAGTAGCACCTGCAGAACCAGATGCTCCTGATTCATTACTATCAGTATTTAATGTAATTACATAAAAATCATAAGATGTATCCGCAGTTAAACCTGATATTGATATAGAAGTATCTGAAGTACCATCAGTAGTACCAGCAATTGTTCCATCGGCATAATATACTTTATAATAATCAATAGCAGAGTTTCCAGTATAAGTTGGCGCAGTCCACGATAGATCTATTGATGTTGTTGTAATATTACTTGTACTCAAGTCAGTTGGTGGATCAGGGCTATCTGACCGTGTAGTAGCGCTCGCAGAACCAGATGCTGATGATTCAATGCCATCAGTATTTAATGCAGTTACATAAAATTCATAAGCTGTATTATAAGTTAAATTGTCTACTATGATATAAGTATTTGAATTACCAGAAGTACTAGTAATATAACCACCAGCAATGCTATATACTTTATAATAGCTAATACTAGAGCTTCCAGTATAACTTGGCGCATTCCATGATAATGTTACAGTTGTTCCTGTAGCGTCGCTTGTACTCAAGTCAGTTGGTACATCAGGGCTATTTGATAGCGTAGTAAAAGTTACACCAATAGAAGCAGTTGATTCTGCACTATCAGCATTCACTGCAGTTATATAAATATTATATGCAGTAGAATGTGTTAATCCAATTAGCACAAAACTTATAGTAGTTCCTTGAGTAGTTACATTCGCTATAGGTATTTGATCTCCAGCCGGTGAATCATCATCATTATAAATTTTATAAAATTCAATAGCACTATCACCAGTATTAGTAACTGTATCCCATGATAATGTTACAGTTGATGCTGAATAAGTAACTACTGTAAAACTTGTTATTGTATCAGGAACACTACTCATCTGCTTTAATCATTAATTAGAATTTATTCTAACAGTGCCAGGCAATGATGAGCCAACACCATTTACTGCAGTCATACTAAAGGTATAACTTGTTCTAGCTGTGAGTCCTGTAATTATTCTTGTGTTTAACTCACTACTTACATTCACAACTGTCGGCGTTGTTCCATATGATATATTATAAGATGTAAGTGCACTTCCGTTTGATGCAGGAGTGACCCAAGAAAGTGTCACTTGACCAGTACCAGCAACTGCGGTAGGTCTAGGTGCAGCCGGAACGGCAGCAGGTGTAACACTCTGTGAAGTAGGTGTGCCAGAACCCATAATATTTTTAGCAACTATATTAAATGTATACGATGTTCCATTTAACAAGCCTGTTACTGTCCTTGTAAGTATATTTGCAGCTATAGGAAGTGTTATATTACCATAGGTTATAACATAGCCAGTAACCGCAGTTCCAGAATTTGCAGTAGGCGCTGTCCAGCTCAGTATAGCACTGGCGGCTCCTCTAGTTACAGTAAAACTACCAACAGCATTTGGCAATATATTAGGAATAACACTTTTAACTAAACCTGTGCTTGTACCAATGGCACTAACTGACTTTACAGAATAACTAAATGGTGTTCCATTTGTTAGTCCACTAATAGTATATGGACTTGTTGCACCTGTATAATTATTACCACCATAAGTTACTATATAATCTGTGATTGGACTATTAGCATCAGCAGGTGTTGCAGTCCATGTAAGAGTAACCTGTGAATCACCTGGTGTAGCAGTTACAACTGGGACCCCTGGAAGGGCATAGGGCGTTTCAGTCTGTGAAGTATTTGCCCCAGCTCCCATAATATTTCTAGCGACTATATTGAATTGATATGTTGTTCCATTAGTCAAACCAGTTATTGTCCTTGTACGCAAGGTTGCAGCTATAGGTAATGATGTAGAACCATAAGTTATAGTATAACCAGTAATTACAGCACCGCCAGTTGTTGCTGGGGCAGTCCAATTTAGTATTACACTAGCGACTTTAGGAACACTTGTAAATGTACCTACAGCACCTGGAACTGCTGCAGGTGTTGCAGGTTTAGAAGCAAACGCACTCTCACCTATAGCACTAACAGATTTTAGTTTAAATACAACCGGTGTTCCGTTTGTTAGTTCAGTAATGGTTCTTGGACTGCTTGCGACTGGATAATCACTGCCACTATAATTGAGTATATATCCTGTTATAGGACTATTAGCATCAGCAGGTGTGGCAGTCCATGAAAGAACAACCTGTGTATCACCTGCAGTAGCAGTTAATACAGGAACACCTGGAAGGGCATAAGGTGTAACTGTTTGTGAAGTATTTGATCCTGTTCCAAGAATATTTTTAGCCACTATATTAAACTCAACTGGCGTTCCATTGGTTAGTCCTGTTATTGTTCTTGTGCGCAAGACTGCAGATACATTTATAGTACTTGTAGTATTATAATTAATAACATAACCAGTAATTGCTGAACCACCGTTATATGATGGTTCAGTCCAGTTTAATATAGCACTAATAGGTTTAGCAATACATGTAAAAGTAGATACAGCATCTGGAAGTGTTGCAGGGGTAACTGTCTTAGATGCTCCAGCACTTTCACCAATAAGACTAACAGAACTAATTGTAAAAGTAATAGGTGTCCCATTTGTTAATCCATCAGTTATAGTACATGAACCTGAATTTCCGCCAGAAACTGATGGTATAACAACATTAGAATCTGAACAAGTAATATTATAACCAGTAATTGGACTATTAGTAGGATGGGCAGGTTTAGCAGTCCAAGATAAATTTACAGTATTATTGCTAACAGTTGCAATCAATACAGGAACACCAGGCAATGGATATGGAGTAGTTGATGGAGATATTCCTGAAGACCCTACTGAATTTATCGCATAGACTGTAAAATTATAAAAGGTTCCATTTGTTAAACTAGTCATAGTACTAGTATACACAGATGGCCCGACTAATAAAGGTTTTCTATTATCTGGAATAGATACTATCCTGTAACCCGTTATTTCTGAGCCACCATCTGATTCGGGTGTACCCCATGATACAATAGCACTTGCTGCTTTTGCAGTAGCCTGAATATTAGTTGGGAAATCTGGAACAACTGACATATCTATAGAATAAATAGTTTAAAAAATTAGAAGTACATCTATTAAAGCCAAATATGGACTTAATAGATATAAAAACTTTTTTATCCTATATTCTTAATAATATTCCTAAACACATAAAACACGATCATGGTTTATGTATTTCAAATCTAAATAAACTATTAGTCACTAAACATTTTATAATAACATCCACAACCCATGAACAAATTGTTATTCAATGGAAATCTGATACAAGTATCCTTATGGAAGTCTTAATATATCAAGATCATATTATAATAAATGATTATAATTACATCATACCTCCTTTTTACACATGTAAAATACCTATTCATCATTATCCTCGTGCTCCTGCTTCAAACGCTTCACAAGCATCTCAGTAGCCTTCTCCCATGTGTAGGTAAGAACAGTCTTACGAGCCTCAACACCATGCGCCTTTAGCTTATCAGAATCAAGAAGATACTCCTCAATGCCTAGACAGATATCGTGAGGACTGCACGCCTCAGCCTCACCGCCAACAGGTGAATAGGATGATGGAAGGTAAGAACGGCTTGAAGGCTTCACTAGTACAGTGTTGTTCTTGTTGCAAAACTCCTTGAATCCGCCAACATCAGGAACAACCTGGGGAATTCCTACACCCATCTGCTCAAAGTTGCAAAGGCCCCAACCCTCACCATCCGCCGCAGAAATACCAATATCCCCAAGATTGTAGAACATATTAATATCCTCATCACGGAAAACCATATCCTGATTTGCAATCATTAGACGATTTCCAAAACGCTCAATGGGAATATTACGAAGACGAAGCTCACGAGTAAAAATATCAAAGAGCCACCAACCACCCTTCTCACCCTTATCGCATACACACATCAAAAAGAGTGGCTTCATTGGGTACTTTGCAATAAGCTCGGTAAACGCCATGATTAGAAGATCATAGCGCTTACGAGGCTGATTGCGATTTAGACTCATAATGATAAAACCATCATCAGGAAGTCCCATACGCTTGCGAACCTCACTGCGATTCACAGGAACAAAGACATCCTTCTCAAAACCGTGTCCAAGGACATCAATAGGACGAGTAATTCCTTGCTCCTTAAGGCACTTCTTCCAAAACTGAGTGAAGGTAAATACACGATCACCATCACGGTTAATAACATCTAGATACATCTGAGGCTGCTGAGCATAAACCTGGTCCACATACAGCCAAATCTTAAAGTTACGAGGAACACCGCTCTTACGAATCTCTTCTAGAAAACGGCTAACAATAGACATGTCATTGTAAATAAGAATAACATCAGGCTGCTCCTGGCGAATTACATTTGGAAGAATGTTGATACCGAATCCCTGGCCAGCAGGCGCACCAGGCGCCAAACTCTGCTGCTCCATAGCCGCCGCATCAAGGACACGGACATTTGGAGGGTAGGGACGATAGTTTGGTGGCGTCTGAGGATGCTTCAGGAATCCAAAGTGTGTTACCGCAAGGTAAGGAAGCTTGGCAAGAATCTTCATGAAACCATAAGTAACCTTACTGTAGCCAGTGAATTGGTGAGCGTGGGTTCCTACAAAAAGAAGCTTTAGCTTTCCAGCTGTTGAACCCCCGTTGGAAGTAGTTAGACCCTTTGAAAGATCAGGTGAAGTTAGAAAACTAGGTAGACTTGGGGCAGTAGAAGTAACAGTAGAAGTGGATCCGAGTACAGCTTCAAGACTCTTCAAATACGAAGGAATTTGAGCGTCCATATATTTTATGATATTAATAGGTCTTTAACCTTAAAATATTCATCACAAAATTGAAAGTACCTTCTTAAGTTCAACCTTCCAATTATTCCATGCGCCAATAAGTTTAGATCTATATTCTTGTAGTAGTTCTGGTTTCTGTAAAAATACTGAAACTATATTTTTAATATTGGACCATGAATCAATTATAACTAAGGGAAGATGAGAAGCCAAAAAATTAAAATGAAGATCATCCTCACCATTTCTTACATAAATGGGAATAACACCATGGTCTAGTGCCTCATAAAACCGAAAGGTTTCTACATTTTGTCCAGGGGGGCATGGCATAAATAAACTATTTAGACAAGTATCACTATAAACATCCCCCTTCAATTGCTTTGCATCCAGCCAGTTTTCAAAAAAATTATATGAATTTGGCCCTAATGATTTAAGATCCTCCACTTTACTTTCACGATTCTGCCACCCTGTTCCGTAAAAGGACCATACAAACTTACGATCCTTTAGTTCACGAACTAAACTTGTAGATCTATAAGGACCAAGGGGAACAATTGTTACATTAGACATTTCAACTACATCAGTACGAACATAAGGGCGATAAATATGCTTACAGCTTCTATACCAATCTATGGGATCATTACCATGTTCATCGGATAAATGTATAGCATAAAATTCCTTTCCAGCAACTCTATATCTTTCAAAAACTTGTAAATAATCTACAAAATGGGGCTTCATACATACAAATATAGGAGAGTTATCAAGTGGCTCATGGTCAACTGGCAATTGTGTTTGACCATCAAGGCCACCATCAAGTAAATTATTTAACCATCCATATTCTAATAAACTACCATTTACAAGTTCATGCTCACCTACTGTATATATTCTACTCTTTTTCTTTCGCCCATCAATAATAAGTTGATGAAGTGAAATAGATGTTATAGGGTCTTCAATTGCCCTTTTAATTTCATCAAGATTAAACCGTTCATCATTATTCCATAGATCACTATCAAATGCATCAATACGGTTAAAATTATTAAATTCACTATTCTGATACTTAGGATCATCATCCTGATAACACCCTGCTACAGCATTTTTTAGCATGTAATGCTTCATATCCATGCGATTGCAAACCATATGATCTGCACTTGTTGTAAAACCTCTATTGGAAATATCTTCTAAAATCTTCTGAGCACCCTGTCGACTCAATATATAAGAATAATTACAAAAGTGGAAATAGCGACTTGGCTCCTTTTGACCAAAGACATTATTTACAGAAATTTGACTCCAATGCTCATTTACTGGTTCAAGCAACTTCTTATACATTTCTTTATTTGGTGGAAGTACTCCACCAAGATACAGTACATCATAATCTTCAGGAATATGTGATGCCGCCTGTTCCCAAATAGCTAGCCAATCTTTATTAAACTTCACATCATCTTCAAGAATTAAATAATTCTCACAAGATGGTTGTTCAGCCGCCAATTCAATCCATAAAGATAAATGACTCAAGGCACATCCCATAACTGCCTTTTTCCACTTGAAGTCATTTGTAGAAAAAACCTTTGCTATTGATGGTGAAAGTTCTAAGGCCTTTCCATCATAAGCTGTTCTTAAACACACCTTCTTAGTCCAATCGCCATGATTTTCCTTAAACTTAACAAGTCTATCAGGGCGACGAGCCAAATTAATTATATGAACTTCACCAATACGATTCACAAAATTTTCATGCTCTTTAAAATCTCCACGGTGAATATACAAACAGGCACCAGACTTAAAACAACGGCGAAGACTTTCATGATTGTAGACTTGATATAATGGATGTACAGGAACCTTTCTACGAAGACGCAAAAGACTCAAAATACTTTGATCATGTCTATGGCCACAGGGTCGTCCATCAGGAAGAGTTCCAGCCCATTTTGGACCCACAATAATATCACGCTGTTGTCCAAGTACCCAAGCTTCTGTAAATACCTTCCAAGGTAAATGAGCTCCAACAATAAAGGCCATTATTCCACCAACTACTTGATTTGCCCCCAACTCTTCATTTGTCATAGCAAGTCTTTGGCGAAAAGAAGGCTGACACCATTGACCATTTATCTGCTCAGGATCCTCTAACATACAAATTCCAGAATCTAATACCTTCTTAAACCAGTCAACTGGCCAGCGAACTATAACAGAAGCTGCATCCATATACCATACAAGCGTATCTGTAAGTTCCTTTTCTTGTACAAGCTGTTGATATATCCATAATTTCCAAGCAAAGTGCTGTGGCTCCCACAAATCAGGAAAATTTTGTACACTAAGGTCAGTAGGTAGTCTATAAAAGTCTACATTAGGATTCTGACTCTTGAGAAGGCGAATATACATATCAGAAACATCGGTACCTAAATATACACGAGCTGAATAATTAGGATTTGTACTTAGACGAGGCTGTAATGTTTCTAGCCATTTAAGAAGTGACTGAACATACTTCTGTGTAGCACATGTAACAAGTAAGGTCTTATCATTCCATTTATAGTTCTTATTTGGCCTTTCCATTAATGGTTTAATACCAGATGGTATTTCACAGGGAATAATAGGGTCTACATTAGAAATACATCCTCTTTTCTTTCCAAGGGCAATTGCCTCTTCTGTAGTTGCTCCACCAATCATCTTCGGTATTGCACTTAGTCTAGACTCTTCTATATAACCCGCCAATAAAAGCTTTGACAGCAAGGAAAGTTTCTGGCGTACAAAGTCACCATCTACTGCTGGCTTCTCTGCCATAGACTTCCAAAGATCAACATTTGCATCAACCTTTGATACAGCTTCAACAACATCATCGCAACTATTCATATTTATAAATGACCCTTCAGAAAAATCATTAGAAATATCTGATGCTCCCCAGTAAATAGGAACACAACCAGCCGCCTTTGCGGCAAGCAGTTTCTCAGTTACATAACCGTCCGCCTTATTATTCTCATAAGTAAGACAGAATTTATAGTCTTTTAGAAACTCCACTTTCTTTAATTCGCCGCCGCCACCACCAGCAATAGTTGTAAATATTTCACCGCCAACATTGTTAAATAGGCGACCTGCTGAATCAACCTTCTTATAACTTGACAACTTCTGAAAAGCCTCATTGCGTATTTGATTTGTTGGATTACTTACAATAAAGGCACAAAACTTATTCTTATTACCCCTTACAG
>Ga0114974_10001532_pt1 | contig 18295 bp, 20 predicted proteins | sample S_130206_EF_Meta_FD_87318 | JGI IMG/M metagenome (GOLD analysis project Ga0114974, IMG submission 87318) | Freshwater microbial communities from Lake Simoncouche, Canada to study carbon cycling - S_130206_EF_MetaG | ecosystem: Environmental > Aquatic > Freshwater > Lake | place: Lake... | reverse complement strand
GGCCCCAAAGCTTGCCTCTCTGGACCGGGGAGAGTAAGGGCTTCGCCCTTCTGTAAATCCGCGTGAGTTGAGAGGAGCCTCCAATGGGCTATCGGATCGCTGTTGTCGGCGCCACAGGTAATGTGGGCCGCGAAATGATGAACATCCTTGAGGAAGTGGACTTCCCCGTGGACAAGATTCACGCCATTGCGAGCCGCAAATCCATCGGTATCGAGGTCTCTTTCGGCGCGCAGATTCTGAAGTGCGAGGACATTGAGACCTTCGATTTTTCAACGGTCGATGTCGTTCTGATGAGCGTGTCGGGCTCATTCTCCAAGATCTGGTCGCCCAAGATCGGTGCGGCCGGGCCGATCGTGATCGACAATTCCTCAGCCTGGCGGATGGACCCGGACGTGCCCCTGATCGTGCCGGAAGTGAACCCGGACGATGTCCGTTTCGCGCACCGCAAGAATATCATCGCTAACCCGAACTGTTCGACGGCCCAGCTGGTTGTGGCGCTTAAGCCCCTGCATGACGCGGCCAAGATCAAGCGCGTTGTGGTCTCGACCTACCAGTCGGTCTCTGGCGCAGGCAAGGAAGGCATGGACGAGCTGTGGGGTCAGACCAAGGGCATCTTTGTGCTCGGCCCGTCCGAGCCGAAGAAGTTTCCCAAACAGATCGCCTTCAACGTAATCCCCTTCATCGGCGCGTTCAATGACGACGGCTATACCGATGAGGAGGCCAAGATGTGGAATGAGACCCACAAGATGATTGATCCGGCGATCAAGCTGACGGTCACCTGCGTGCGCGTGCCGGTCATGGTCGGCCACTCCGAGGCGGTGAATATCGAGTTCGAGAACCCGCTCGACGAGGACGATGCGCGCGAAATCCTGCGCGAGTCACCGGGTATTGTCGTGGTCGATAAGCGTGAGCCGACGGGCTACATCACGCCCAAGGAAGCCCAGGGCGAATTCCCAGTCTATGTCTCGCGAATCCGCAATGACCACACCGTGAAATACGGGCTGAATCTGTGGGTGGTGGCCGACAACCTGCGCAAGGGCGCGGCTCTCAACGCCGTGCAGATCGCCGAACTGCTGCACGAGCGCGGCATGATCGGAAAGAAGGCGGCAGTATAGCGCCACGCTACCGCCACCTTTGGGCGGGTCCCGAGGTTGGCGGCGGCGTTAGAGCGCCGCGTAAACCGCGTCGATCAGCCGCCGTGGCCGAATATCCCCGACCAGGGCGGTCGATTGGCGGTTCATGACATAGGCCCCGGAAAGACCTCGCACCGGGTCGGCGAAGGCGCAGCTGCCGCCCCAGCCGGAATGGGCCAGCGTGAACTGTTCTGGTCCGTAGAACATGTTGGGCGGGTTACGCAGAAAGCCCGCGCCCCAGCTCACGTCGAACGGCAGCACCAGATCCCGCCCGGCGATGCGTTCAGACCCCGCTCGCATGGCAGTTCCGTGTGCCAGCACCGGCACGTCGCCAATTGCACCGTCGCAGGCCATGGCGGCCATCAGCCTGGCCAGGGCAGCGGCGGTCGCCTGACCGCCCGCGGCGGGAAATTCGTGGTTCAGCCAGCCGCCCATCCGTTTGCCGCCAATCGTGGACCAGCGTGTCAGGAAGGCGGCCTTGAGCGCCGGGGTGACGGTCCCGAACGTTGGGATGGTGGCGGGGCGCTGCATGTCGGCAACCCGATGATGCTCTGACGCCGGCAGGCCGATCCATAGGTCAAGACCCAGGGGCTGCGTGAGGTCCTCGCGTAGGGCCGTGCCAAGGCTGCGGCCGTCGATGCGCCGGTGAATCTCGTCGGCGACGAACCCAAACGTCAGGGGGTGGTAGCCGCTGGCGGTTCCCGGCGGCCATAGCGGGGCCATGGCGGCGAGTCTGGCGCAGATTGCCGCGTGGTCGAACCATTCCACGGGCTCCATCGGCTCTAGAAATCCCGAAAGGCCCGCCTGATGCGACAGGACCATTTCGACGGTGATGTCCTGTTTGCCCGCCGCCGCGAAGGCGGGCCAGATTGAGGCAACCGTCTGGCGATAGTCTAGCCGCCTCTGGCCAACCAACCGGGCCATCATCAGGGCCGAGACCGCCTTGGTAGTGGAGAAGATCGAGACCAGGGTATCCGGCCCAAATGCCCGCTCCTGGCGCCGGTCGGCCCAGCCCCCGGTCAGGTCGATGACGAGCCGGCCATTGATGGCGATGGCGAACCCCGCGCCCAGGTCCTCGCCGTCAGCTAGGTGTCGCTCGAACCGGTCGCGTGCCGCCTGAAACTGGGGCGGACACAGGCCCTGGATTGGGGGCGGGGTTGCGCCGCTCAAGCGAGCCGCTCCATGCGCACGGATGGGCTCGTCTGTTTGATGCGCGCGCCCATGGCCACGATGGGCAGTTCAGGACTGGCCCAGGCGCTCGCGGCGGTGATCGTCTCAGCCACACCCCCTACAGCACAGGCCAAGGCATCTGAAGCTGTCTGGCCTTCCAGCAGGGAGGCAGCGAACAGAGCCGTCAGCAGGTCGCCAGTGCCATTGGGCGCGCTGGCGACTTTCGGGTGGGCGGCAAGCCAAGCCTCATGCTTGTCGGCGTAGACCGCGCCGATCTCGTTGCCAATGTTTATCGACGAGATCATGACCGGCCGCCCCAGTCGGGCGGCGGCGCGCACGGCGTTCTGCGGATCGCGTGCGTCCTGGCCGGTCAGCCACTCGAGCTCCCAGGCATTGGGGCAGATGATGTCGGCGCGAGGGCATAGGTCGTCGCGGATGGCGTCGGCCACATCCTGCGGCACATACAGCCCCTTGCCGGTGTCGCCGATGGTGGGATCCACAACAATCCGAGCGGCCTTGGTATAGGCAATGGCGTCGCGGGGCGCTGCCCGCACAGCGTCGATGGCGCGCACCGCAGCCCGGACCTGTTCGACACTGGCGAAATAGCCGGTGATGACAAGGTCGGTCAGGCCAAACAGTCCGTTGGCTTCTATGCCGTCGAGCATGCCCTCGAATGCCTGTAGCGGCACGGCCGCCCCGCCCGGAGCACCCCAACCCGGATGACGGCCATAAAGCACTGTCGGCACCAGCATACCGTCGCAGCTAAACTGGCTCAACGCCAGCGACTGAGCCATGCCGCCCACCCGGCTGGCGGCGACATGGCTAGACAGGATGAGGGCGAGCGGCATGCGCCCGGATTAACCTAGGCGCGCGTGCTTCGCCAGCGTCGCTGAGCGTCGGTCAGTAGCGGTAATGATCTGGCTTGAACGGGCCCTGCTCGGGTACGCCGATATAGTCGGCCTGGTCCTTGCGCAGGGCGGTGAGTTTCGCGCCCAACTTAGCGAGGTGCAGCATGGCCACCTTCTCGTCGAGGTGCTTGGGCAGGGTGTAGACCTTGTTTTCGTAGGCGTTTTGGTTGGTCCACAGTTCGATCTGGGCCAGGGTCTGGTTGGTGAAGCTGGCGCTCATCACGAAGCTGGGGTGACCGGTAGCGTTGCCCAGGTTCACCAGGCGACCTTCCGACAGAATGATCAGCTTCTTGCCGTCGGGGAATTCCACATGGTGCACCTGCGGCTTGATCTCATCCCATTTGTAGTTGCGCAGGGCGGCGATCTGAATCTCGGAATCGAAGTGGCCAATGTTGCAGACGATGGCGTTGTTTTTCATCATCCGCATGTCGTCCAGGGTAATGACGTCCTTGTTGCCTGTGGCGGTGACGAAGATGTCGGCCGCGCCGGCCACGTCCTTCAGGGTCTGGACCTCATAGCCTTCCATTGCCGCCTGCAGGGCGCAGATCGGATCAATCTCGGTGACGATCACGCGCGCGCCGCCCTGACGAAGGCTGGCGGCGGAGCCCTTGCCCACATCGCCATAACCGCAGACCACAGCGACCTTGCCGGCCAGCATGACGTCGGTGCCACGGCGGATAGCGTCGACCAAGCTCTCGCGGCAACCATAGAGGTTGTCGAATTTGCTCTTAGTGACGCTGTCGTTGACGTTGATGGCCGGGAACGGCAGGTCGCCCTTTGCGGCCATTTGATACAGGCGGTGCACGCCCGTGGTGGTTTCTTCCGAAACCCCAGTGCAGGCGTCACGGATGGCCGTGTAGAAGCCCGGCTTTTCCTTCAGATAGCGCTTCATCACGCTGTACAGCGCTTCCTCTTCCTCGTTGGTTGGATTGTCGAGGATCGAGGGGTCCTTTTCGGCCTTTGGGCCTAGCACGCAAAGCAGGGTGGCGTCGCCGCCATCGTCGAGGATCAGGTTCGGATAGCCGCCGTCGTGCCATTCGAAGATCTTGTGGGCGTAGTCCCAGTACTCCGGCAGGGTCTCGCCCTTGATGGCGAACACCGGCGTGCCAGCGGCGGCAATGGCAGCGGCAGCGTGGTCCTGGGTGGAGAAGATGTTGCAGCTTGCCCAGCGAACTTCCGCGCCGAGCGCCTGCAGCGTCTCGATCAGCACAGCGGTCTGGATGGTCATGTGCAGGCTGCCGGCGATGCGCGCGCCCTTCAGAACCTGATCCTTGCCGAACTCGGCGCGCGTGGCCATCAGGCCCGGCATCTCGGTCTCGGCAATATCGATTTCCTTACGGCCCCAGGGTGCCAGGCCGATGTCGCGGATGATGTGGTCGGCCATAGTGGCTCCTGCTGCAATGACGGAAGGTGGCTTTCTATATCCACCGGCCCTGTCGCTAGCAACACGACATAAAGACTTCCTTATATGATGCGGCCTAGTCGGCCTCTTGCTAAAGGGGGCGCCATGAGGATTTCCCGCCGATGAACGCGCCCGTCAGCCTGATTGACTCCGCCCTGCCCCGCCATGACTGGGCGCTAGATGAGGTGATCGCCCTGTTCGACCTTCCCTTCACGGCGCTTATTTTCCAGGCTGCGGCCGTACACCGGCGCTGGTTTGATCCAACCCAGGTGCAGATGAGTCAGCTCCTGTCGGTCAAGACCGGCGGTTGCGTCGAAAATTGCGGCTATTGCAGCCAGCCAGCGCATTTCGACACTGGCCTGAAGGCCTCGAAACTGATGAAGTCCGAGGTGGTGATCGAGCAAGCCGCTCGCGCCAAGGCCGGGGGTGCCAGCCGTTTCTGCATGGGTGCCGCTTGGCGCGACCTAAAGGACCGCGACCTTCCCGAACTAGCGCGGATGATCGGTGGGGTGAAGGCGCTCGGCCTGGAAACCTGCGCCACACCGGGCATGCTCACCGCCGACCATGCCAAACAACTGAAGGACGCGGGCCTCGATTACTATAACCACAACCTCGACACCGGCCCGGAAGACTACGCCCGCGTGGTCACCACCCGCACCTACCAGGACCGGCTTGATACACTGTCTCACGTGCGCGATGCGGGCATGAGCACCTGCTGCGGCGGTATCGTCGGCATGGGGGAACAGCGCCGCGACCGCGCCAGCCTGTTGCACGCCCTGGCAACCCTGCCGGCCCATCCTGACAGCCTGCCGGTCAACGGACTGGTGCCCGTCAGCGGCACCCCGCCGGGCGACCAGATCAAGGCCGAGGGCCAAATCGACGCTCTGGAATTTGTGCGGACCATCGCTGTCGCTCGGTTGGTCTGCCCTAAGGCCATAGTCAGGCTGTCCGCTGGGCGCGAGACCATGAGCCGCGAACTCCAGGCGCTGTGTTTCCTGGCCGGCGCCAATTCGATCTTCGTGGGCGACACCCTGGTGACCACGCCTAATCCAGAAAGAAATACCGACGACGCCCTGTTCTCTGACCTTGGGCTGGTCCCAATGCCGGTCGGTGCGGGGCCAAACGCGCACTGAACTTCAGAGGGGCTGCCGCCGGGCGCGGTAGATTTTGAGTGTGACCAAGCTGAACACCGTCACGGTCGTGATTGTCGATACCCAGTCCTATAGCCTGGGAAAATATGCCCTGGATCGAACGTTGCAGTCGTTCGCGGCCGACGAGGTCATGGTCTTCAGTGACAGACCCGACGCCTGGGGGCCATACGGGGTCACCGCTGTCGAGACAATATCTGCCCTCTCAGACTATAACCGGATCATCCTGAGCAGCCTGCCGGAACGCCTGCAAACGGATTTCGCGCTGGTGATTCAGTTCGACGGTTTTGCAATCAACCCGTCTGCATTCACCGCTCAATTCTTCGATTTTGATTATATTGGCGCACCTTGGGCTGCCGGGCGCATACTGGGACGGGGTGTCATGGTTGGAAACGGTGGGTTCAGCCTGAGGTCGAAGCGGCTGATCGACAGCGTGGCGAGACACAGTTCGGAGATTGACTTCGATCTCGCGAGGACGCAACTATCTGCATAGAGCTGAGGGATCGGCTCGAAACCGATGACAAAATCGCGTTCGCTCCGGTCGAGGTTGCCCGACAGTTCTCCATCGAATCTGACCGATCGGTGCGTGTCACCCCGTTCGGCTTTCACGGCCTTCATATTCTGCCGATGATCTATGGCGACGACCATCCCGTCCTGATCGAGAACCTTCCGGCGCGATGCCTCAAGGAGGGATCCTATCAGTTGAGCAATCTGAGGATGGGATTTTCTAACCTGGGTGACGCGGCAAAAGCCCTGCTTGAGCGAAGGGTCTCTCAGTCAAACGCACAGGTGCTTGTGTCCTAGCGCTCTTCGTCGAACTTGTCGGCCACTAGGGCGGTCAGCGCCTCCAGCGCCTGTTCCGCCTGCGGACCGGTTGCGGTGATATCGATGCAGCAGCCAATGCCCGCAGCCAGCATCATCAGGCCCATGATCGAGCGGGCGTCGACGGTGGTTCCGTCCTTGCTGACCTGGACTTCCGCGTCGAACCCGGCGGCGAGCTTGACGAATTTTGCAGAGGCGCGGGCGTGCAGGCCCCGCCGGTTGACGATCTCGACGGTTCGGCTTGCCGCCGCTTCGCTCATTTTTCTCCCGCCAGAACGTAGGAGGCGACAGAGATGTATTTGCGTCCGGCCTCCTGGGCCGCGGCGACGCAGGCTTCGAGCGGTTCGCGCTGACGCGCGCTCGCCAATTTTATCAGCATAGGCAGGTTCAGTCCGGCGATCACCTCGGCACGGGTCTGTTCCATCACCGAAATGGCCAGGTTCGACGGCGTGCCGCCGAACATATCCGTCAGTAGAATGACCCCGCCGCCGTCATCGACCGCAGCGCAGGACTTGATAATGTCGCGGCGCCGACGCTCCATATCGTCATCCGGCCCAATGCATATGGCCTCGACCCCGCGTTGCGGGCCGACCACATGCTCCATCGCGGAGACAAATTCCTCCGCCAGACGCCCGTGCGTCACGATCACGAGCCCAATCATCTACGAACCTTCAACCGATCCCCCGGCCGCAGCGTGGCAAGCGCGAAGGCCTCTTGATACGCCTGTAATTCGCTGTCTCCAAGATGGGCGAGGGCGTGATTTAGTTTCGCAAGTGCAGCGGGTTCAAAAGGCCACAGTGTCAGCTGGGGTAAACAAACGCTCAGCCGGTCAGTTTGTTCCGGATCGGGCAGGCGTTCCACCGAATCGGGGCCTGGAGCGCAGTGGAAGATCAGGTCAATCTGCGCCATCGCTAAGGTGGCATGGGGCACAATCCCCACGCCGCGCGCCTCGATCATTCCGGACAGGGTTTCCGGTGCCCTCCCCCAGAGGTGCTCGCCGCTGGACCAGAGCAAAACCCGATCGTCGGCGACCAGCCTCCAGCCGGCCTCCATGGCGCGCAAGGCCAGGTCGCTCTTGCCAGATCCAGGGGGCCCCTCGATCAGCACGCCATGCCAGCGGCCCCGTGTCCACGTGGCGATTAGGCCTGCATGGGCGATCAATGGCCTACCCCATCCGGGGCGTCAGGCAGGTCGACGAGAAAGCGCGCGCCGGCCACCGATCCATCCGGATTCAGCCGGCTTTCTGCCCGCACTTCGCCGCCGTACGCCGTGATGATCTGACGGGCAATAGACAGGCCCAGGCCACTATTGCCGCCAAAGGCTTGGCCCTTGGGCCGGGCGGTATAGAAGCGCTCGAACACAGTTTCCAAATTGTCCGGCGGCACGCCGGGGCCCTCGTCGTCGACGTAGATGACGACGCGCCCCTTGGCGCGGGTGGCGCTGAGGCTCACCGTCCCGCCTGGCGGACTGAATGAGCGGGCGTTGTCGATGAGATTGCGCAGCACCTGGCCCAGCGGATTCTCGCGCGCCATGACCATGGCGGGCACCACCATCCGCAGCGCGCGGTCGCCGGTATAGCGCACATGCACGCCCAGCGGTCCGGGCCCCGGCTTAACCTGGGCTTCGTATAGGTTTGCAATCTCGGTCAGCAGGCGCTCCACGTCGATAGGTTCGGGCGGGACGCGCGATAGTTCCGCGTCGATGCGCGAGGCGTTAGAAATGTCGGTGATAAGCCGGTCCAGCCGTCCTGCATCCTGTTTGACGATGCCCAGCAGGCGATTGATCACCGCGGGGTCGGTGACCAGGTCGAGTGTCTCCACGGCTGAGCGGATCGAGGTCAGGGGGTTGCGGATCTCATGCGCCACATCGGCGGCGAAGCGTTCGGTGGCGCCCATGCGCTCAGACTGCGCATGGGTCATCTCAGCCAGCGCGCGCGCCAGGTCGCCCAGTTCGTCGTCGCGGCGGGCGATATCGGGCAGGCTCATCTCGCGCTCGCCGGCCATGCGTACCCGGTCGGCAGCCCGGGCCAGGCGCAGCACGGGCCGCGCCACCAAGCGGTTGAGCATCAGCGAAGACGCCAGGGTCGCGGTAATGGCGATCAGGATAAACGGCACCAGGGCGGCACGCTGCGCGGCCACGATCTTGTCGACGTCGCCGGCCTCTAGGGTGAGCACTCCCAAGACCGCAGCCACATGCTGGATCGGCATGGAGACTGAGACCACCCGGTCTCCGGTCTCCGTAAACCGCACCCCCGCCACGGGATGGCCCGCCAGGGCAGTCTTGATTTCGACGGCAAGTCCGGCTTGGGCGCGGGCCAGGGCGCGTGGGTCATGATCCTTTCGGGTTATCTGCGGCAAGGGCTTCTCGCCGGGCTTGCGCGCGCGGGCCAGGGCGCGTGCCTCCACCCGGTCGGCAACGGCCTCGGAATCGGCCACCAGTTGGCCAGTGGAATCGAATAGGCGGGCCCGCTGTCCTCGCGGAATGAACAGGATCTGTAGAAATTCGCTGGCTTGCTGGGCTTTCAGCGCCGGCGCCGGATCCCCCACGGTTGCGGTCTCATCCAGCACCTTGACGATAAACTGGCCCTGGGTGGTCAAGCCGTCGATCTGCGCCTGAATCAGCCCGCGACGCAGCTCGTTCAGCACCAGGGCACCGGCGATTAGGATCGCCAGCCCCACCATATTCAAAAGAATGATCAGCCGTCCGAGCTTTGACCCCGCTGGCAGCAGGCCAGCGAAGCGGCGCGCGAGCCCCTTGTCTCGGGGACTCGCGGCGGCGGCCTCGCCCTTCTCGTCAGGATTCTCGGTAACGGTAGCCAACGCCATAAAGGGTCTCTATCGCGTCGAACGCCTTGTCGACTTTGCGGAACTTCTTGCGCATCCGCTTGATGTGGCTGTCGATCGTCCGGTCATCAACGTACACTTGATCATCGTAAGCGGCGTCCATCAGGTTGTCGCGGCTTTTGACGAAACCGGGCCGGGCTGCCAGCGACCGCAACAGCAGGAATTCGGTGACGGTAAGTCGCACCGGCTTGTTGTCCCACAGACAATCATGTCGATCAGGGTCAATTGTCAGCCGGCCACGTTTGATAGTCGTGCTTGCCGCGGAGGGATCGGCAGTTGTACCGCCAGCTGCGTCTATTCCTGCCCGTCGCAGAACGGCCTTCACCCGTTCCAGCAGCAGCCGCTGGCTGAAGGGTTTGTGGATATAGTCGTCAGCGCCGAGGTTGAATCCGAGAATTTCGTCGATCTCGTCATCCTTACTGGTTAGCATGATCACTGGAATTTCGGTGCCAGAGCGAATCCGCCGCAGCACCTCCATGCCGTCGAGGCGCGGCATTTTAACGTCCAGGATCACGAGATCCGGCGGATCGGCCTCGATCGCCGCGAGGCCCGAAGCCCCATCAAAATAGGCTTTTACGGCGTGTCCGTGGCTTTCCAGCGCCAGGGAAATGGACGCCACGATGTTCTCGTCGTCATCAACCAGAGTAATCTTGGCCATGGTCGCCTTCGTTCCAAACGGGCTCGTCCCGCCTTCAATCTATTAATTGCGCCTTCTGGGCGCCAGTAAGGCGCTCGAAAACATCCTTTAAGGCGCTGTGTGCGGCTTGCCGGCTCCGCGATGTGCGGACTTTGGGTCACCAAGCGCGCCGCATGGACCACGTCCACTACGAACTCTACATCCGCAAGATCCCCGCTTCGTCTTGGGCGCTGGACATGGCCACCGAAGATCGCCGGCGGGCGATCTCTGCGGCTGAAGAGGCCCTAAAAGAAAAGCGCGCCGTTTCCGTGCGCGTGATCAAGGAAACCCTGGACGACGCCACGCGCGAATTCCGCGTTGTCACGATCCTGACCAAGGGTGCCGCTGAAACGCCCAAGCCTAAGGCTCAAACCGAGCCCTTGGACGCGCTGTGCCTATCTCTCGCCGACCTTGTACACGGGCCACGCCCGCGAAAGAATCGGTCGCTTGCTCGACGGCTGGCTGGTCCGCAACACCCTGACCCCTTTTGAGCTCATGCACCGGCCAGACATGGCGGAAAAACTGGATGCTTCGGGTGTCGAGCTACAGCACGCAATCCAGAAGGTGGCAGTGTCCGAAGCCCAGGCGCGGGGGTACCCGGACCCACGATCTGATGCGCCACTTCCAGGGCCTGGTCGAGCGGACCGTTAATCGCCCGATCAAGGACGGCCGCTCTGGCGTCCTGCCCAATTTCGCCACAGAACCGTTCGCGAGCGTTTGCGAACGTCTGCAGAACAATCCAGACCGCGCTTATCTCATCGGCTGCGGCGTGGCGCTCCATATCGGCCCAGGCAAGTCCTGGGGCGAAAAGCTGGGTCTGCTCCTCGACTGGGCCGATACCATGCCCGAAGGGGAAGTGCGCAGCATTGCCCTACATGTGCTCGAACAGCCCTTGATCGAAATCGTCGGACCCCGTTCAGCGCTCAGCGACGTTGTGGGCCATGACCCGGACCTTGGCCCGGCCCTTGCCGCCCTGACCCGCTTGGCCGGCGGCGAGGCTGCGGATTCACTATTGTCCCTTGACCCGAACTTAGCCGCGGCTATGTCGACCCTTAAGGGCCCAGCGGCGCGTCTGGCCCTCTGGCTTGACGGCCCGCACTTCGGCGGTGTCCGCGAGGCAATTTCCAAGCGCGTGCTTAAAGAGTTGAACGGCCCTTGTCGGCTGCGTCCGAGCGATCCGGAGGGGGAGCTCAAGTCCCTTCGGGTGATGGCAACGGCCTTGACCGCCACGGCCGGTCGCGTGCTGAAAATTGCTGACATTCAGGACGTCTTCGCCCAACGCTCTAAGCGCCTTACCGCCAATGATTTCGTCGACAGCCTGACCCGTGATTGTCCTACGGCACGGCATCAGGCCGAGGCCTTGATCCGCCTGGCGGAGAACGTCACCGGCGGGGTCGCCAAACTCCAGGCGGCACACTGGTTGGCCTCGATCTTCGGGGCGAACCGCTTCGAGAAGGAATTTCGCAACCCGGCGGAGCCGCCGACGGCCCGCATGACCTTGTTGGCCAGACTACAGCGCGGGATCATGCGCGCGCGCCTCACCGACGAGGATAGCCAATCGCTGATCGTACTCCTCGGCGAGATTGGCGGCGCTGGAACGTTCGCCCGAACCGGTGGCTATGCTGCGGAGCCTGGTCAGCACCCCGATCAATGGGCTTCCTATTTTGAACGCAACTAGAGGTGTTTCGAGGTCTTCACCCGGCCGACGCTAACCCGGTAAGGCAACAAGGATCTGCGACATTCCGCCACAGATCGTCATGGCTGAGCTGTCGTCGCGCGTATATTGGGCAAGCTGCACTATATAACTGTGTTGATGCCGGAGACCTTTAAGTTGCGCCGCCGGTGCCGCCGACAGCTAGACTCGGAGATAGATCATGACCGACCTGCAACCCACCATGGCGGAAGCCAAGACGGCCAAAGCTACGGCCAAAGCTACGGCCGAAAGCGTCGCCGACCACGTTGAACGCAGCTTCGCCGAAGCCGCCGACCTCGCCCGCGCCAAGTTGGCAAAAGGGCGCTCTGCCCTACGTGAGGCCGCCATTCGGGCGGAAAAGAACCTGCATGATGGCGCGGATACTGTCCGCGCCCAAAGCCGCGCTTATATCGACAACGCCGGCCAGCATATCGACGAGGCCCAGCGTTACGTCGTTGACCGGGTTCGCGAGCGCCCGGTGGCCGCCACCCTGGCCGGCCTCGGGGTTGGTATCCTGCTTGGCATGCTTTTGGCCAATGCGGCCCGTCCGTCGGACCGCCGTTGATTTTCGAAAAAACCCTCATAGCCCTCGCTGCGGCCGCCACGATCGTGGCGGCGGCGGGGGTCGCTGTGGTCGCGGCCGCGTTCACCCTTTACGCCTTGCTTACCCCGCACCTCGGGGCCGCTGGAGCCGCGGCGGTGGTGGCCGCCAGTGCGGCCTTGTTGGTCGGGCTTGCCGCCCTGGTTGCCGCGGCCAAGGCCAAGTCGCATGCCAGCCGCGCTCGCTCCGCCGAGGGTCCTGACCTCGGCCTGATCTGGCAGGTCATTGAAATGGCCAAGCGGCGTCCGCTGCTGGCCGCCGGGGCCGCCCTCGCCGCTGCCGTCTTCGCCATGCGCAATCCCACCCTGCTGGCCGCCTTGGTCAAGGCCTTCCTCGACCCACGCACAGGTCCGCCTCCCAAGGCCTGACGGAGCCGAAATCTAAGGTCGCCTTGGCGACGCTGTTACAGCGGCCTTAGGCCGCAACGCGGAAGTCGGGGTTGCGGCTGTAGAATTCCGGCCGCCCCGTCAGGAGTGTGAAGGCGTCCGCTCCGGCGCGGCCGTCTCGTGAGACCCCAGCACCAACAGGCCGTTGCAGGAAAGGCGCGGTGCCAAGGGCCCAAGGCCCCAAGGCCCCAAGGCCCGTCCAACACCCCCTGTCGCGCCGCTTTGGTTAAGGAGGGGTTTGAAGACGCCTCGATCCAAATGCTTTTCGCTAAGATTCGATTTAATGTGATCCGCCGGGTAGGCGAGCCGTCAACACCACGCGGCCCTCTTCGCAGACCACCTCGATCGTCCCACCGGACTGTATAATCAGGGCCTGGGTCCAGGCCGCCTGGACCCAGTGCCCTGCCAACCCATCGCCGGGACTGGCGCCCTGTAGGCCCGCCAGCAGTTCGGGTCGCAACCGCGCGCGGGGGCCGACCGCGTCGACAATGATAATCACGTCGCCGCCGACCTGTTCGACGCTGAACTTCGCAGTTCCCCCCATCGGCAGGGCCGCAGCGGCGACAGCCGAGAGGTTCAGGAGGGCGCGGGCCGGCCCATTGGCGAGCGTTTCCGGACCCATGGACCAGTCCAGATCGCCGCGATGGTGGGCGAATACGCCCTTGGCCAGGGCCTCCAACTCTTGGCGGCTGAAGTGCGCTGCGCCGCTGGCACCGCCATAGGCCACGCGGGCGAATTGCAGCATGTCGGCCAGCTTGCGAGCGCTGCCGCTGATCAGGGCCATGGCGTCGTCGCGCATGTCCTGCGCTGAGGGGTCATCCAGCAGGTCAAGCCCAGACATGATGGCGCTGGCTGGGCTAATGAAGTCGTGACAGAGGCGTGAGGCCAAAAGCGAGGCTAGGGCCAAGCCGGGCAGTTCGGCGAGAGTGGCTTGTTCCGTTTCGGAGTTCATAGTCGCAGTTCTGGCCTGATTTGCGCTTTGGCAAAACCGTCTCGCCCTCTATGCACTGCCGTGATGGACCCGTTCCTCGAACCCGGCGTGCTGGTGCGTCATCCTGGCCAGCCCGACTGGGGCATCGGCCAGGTGCAGTCGGTCGACGGCTGGCGGGTGACGGTGAATTTCGAAGAGGCCGGAAAACAGACCATCGACGCGCGCAGTGTCGCGCTGGTCTGGGTATCGGATAATCCTAGGGACCAACGATGAGCAGAGACGCCGCCGGCATCGGCGCCAAATTGGCGGATATCACCGAAGAGGCTGCGGCCCTGATCCTGCCGCTTTGGCGGTCGGGTCTTGATGTCATGCACAAGGCCGATGAGAGCCCGGTTACGATTGCCGATCAGCGGGCCGAGCGGCTGATCCTTGATCGACTGGCCGTCGCCTTCCCTTACATCCCCGTGATCTCTGAGGAAGACAGCGCCGAATCCGGCGTCCCCAAGACCATCGCTGACCGTTTTTTCCTGGTCGATCCCCTGGATGGCACCAAGGCCTTCGTTCGCGGCGATAAACATTTCACCGTCAATATCGGCCTGATCGAAAACGGCCTCGCTGTGGCTGGGGCGGTGACCGCTCCGCCCATGGGCGAGACTTGGTTCACTACGCCCACCGGCGCGGTCAAGCGGGCGTTCGGCGGCGCGCCGCATCCGGTTCATGTGCGGCCCTGGCGCACCGGGTCGGCTGTCGCCCTGGTTAGTCACACCATGAAGCCCGAGCAGCTTGAGGCCCTGATCGCTGAATATGGCTTCGATGAAACTCAGGCGATGGACAGTTCGGTCAAGCTTTGCTGGCTGGCTCAGGGCGGTGCCGACATATACCCGCGCCGCGGCCCGACCATGGAATGGGATATCGCCGCGGCTCATGCGGTGTTGGAAGCGGCCGGCGGAACCCTGACCGCCCCGGACGGCTCGCCCTTCCTTTACGGCAAGGCGGAGGCCGGTTTCCGCAACGGCTGGTTTGTCGCGCGCGGTGGCTAAGCCCTAGCCGCGGCTGAAGCCGAGGACATCCTGCATGTCGTAGAGCCCGGGCGGCTGGGCCCGGACCCAAACCGCCGCCGCCAGCGCGCCATTGGCGAACAGGCTGCGGTCGCGCGCCGAGTGCGACAGGGTCAGGATCTCGTTCTCTGAAGCGAAGGTCACGCTGTGTTCGCCGATAATGCCGCCGCCGCGCAGTACCGAAAAACCGATCTTGCCCGTAGTTCGGGTGCCGTTGCGATCGAGGCTGACAGGCTCGGTAAGGGCGCTTCCGCGCCCCCGAGCCGCGGCCCGGCCCAGCATCAATGCGGTGCCGGATGGGGCGTCGATCTTGCGCTTGTGATGGGCTTCGAACACCTCAATGTCCCAGTCGTGCGCAGGCAGGGCGGCGGCAGCCTGTCGTACAAGCCCCAGCAGCATATTGACCCCAAGCGAGAAATTGCCCGCCTTGACGATGGCCACACGGCTTGCTGCGCGGGCGATGGCCTCTTCCTGTAGGGCGTCAAAGCCCGTCGAACCGATCACCAGGGCGGGCGGGTTGTCCTGGCCGGCGCATACGGTCGCCAGGGCGGCGGAAGCGGCGGGGGCGCTGAAATCGATTACCACATCGCAAGCCTTTAGGGCCGACTCCATCGCCATCAGCGCCGGATCGGTTGCGCCCGGCCTGTCAAACCGGGCCGCGACGGTTACGTCTGGGCGGGTGGCGGCCGTGATGGCAACAGCCCCGCCCATACGGCCCAAGGCGCCGGCGATGGCGATACGAAGGGGGTGTTCCTGGTTCAAGCGGGCTCTCCCAGCCGTGACGGCGGCTCACTTTAGGTCGCCCCTTAGCTCTACGACAGCGATCAAATGGTCAAGAAAGGCTTGGTTGTCTGCCGAGCCTGGGTAACACTCTCTTTGAGTTAAGTGGAGGGGACCGGCACCGCAGCGTCTGATCGCTGATCACAGACGGGGCCGTGGAATCAAAATGACGGATAACAAAGCCAGTGTCACCGATCAGGAAGCGCTCGACTTCCACAAATACCCCACGCCTGGGAAGATCGCCGTCCTGGCAACCAAGCCCATGGCCACAGCACGTGACCTCAGCCTAGCCTATTCGCCCGGCGTCGCCGCGCCGGTCTTGGCCATCGCCGCCGACCCGGACCTAGCCTACGACTACACCTCCAAAGGCAATCTGGTCGCGGTGATCTCGAACGGCACCGCCATCCTGGGCCTGGGCGACCTGGGAGCCCTGGCCTCAAAGCCGGTAATGGAAGGCAAGTCGATCCTGTTCAAACGCTTCGCCGACGTCGATTCAATCGACATCGAATGTCTGACCAAGGACCCGGACGAACTGATCACCGTGGTCAAGAACATCGGTATCACCTTCGGCGGCATCAACCTCGAAGACATCAAGAGCCCCGAGTGCTTTCGCATCGAGACCGAGTTGCAGGAACTGCTCGATATTCCGGTGTTCCACGACGATCAGCACGGCACGGCCATCATCACCGCCGCCGGGCTGATTAACGCCTGTTACATCTCGGGACGCGGGCTTGATGAGGTGAAGGTCGTGCTGAACGGTGCCGGGGCAGCGGGAATCGCCACCCTGGAACTGATCAAGGCCATGGGCGTGCCGGCCGAGAACTGCATCGCGGTGGATTCCAAGGGCGTGATCTATCAGGGCCGCACCGAGTCCATGACCCAGGAGAAGAGCGCCCACGCCGTGCGCACAGACGCCCGCACCCTGGCGGATGCCATGAAGGGCGCTCAGGTATTCATCGGCCTGTCGGTCAAGGGCGCTGTCACGCCGGCCATGGTGGCCAGCATGGCCCCGAATCCTCTGATCTTCGCCATGGCAAACCCTGACCCGGAAATCACTCCGGATGAGGTGCGTGCCGTGCGCAGTGACGCCATCGTCGGCACGGGCCGGTCAGACTACGCCAACCAGGTCAACAACGTCCTGGGCTTTCCGTACATCTTCCGCGGGGCGCTGGACGTGCGAGCCCGGCGGGTCAATTTGCAGATGAAGATCGCCTGCGCCAACGCCCTGGCCCAACTGGCGCGCGAGGATGTGCCGGACGAGGTGGCCGCTGCCTATTCCGGCCGCCAGCTCAAGTTCGGTCCTGACTATATCATTCCGACCCCATTCGACCCGCGCCTGATCTGGTACGTACCGCCCTTCATCGCCCAGGCAGCGATGGATACCGGCGTGGCGCGCCGGCCGATCGCCGACATGGATGCCTACCGCGCCAACCTGGCCCAAAGGCTCGATCCTTCGGCGGCCTTCCTGCAGAAAATCTCTGCCGCGGTCCTCAGCGGCGAGAAGAAGCGCATCGTCTTCGCCGAGGGCGAGGAGCCCAGCGTGATCCGTGCCGCCTATGCCTTCAAGACGCAGGGCTTTGGCGAACCTGTGCTGTTGGGCCGAACCGAATTGGTTGAACAAAACATGCGTAGCGTGGGGCTCGACCCGGCGGTGGCGCAGATCGAGGTGATCAACGCCCGCACCTCCGACAAGACGGCCTCCTACGTCGACCAGCTCTATATGCGGCTGAGCCGCGAAGGCTATCTGAAGCGCGATGTGCAGCGCTTGGTGCATCAAGACCGCAACAGCTTCGCGGCCTTGATGGTGGCGCAAGAACACGCCCACGGCATGGTAACCGGCGTGACCCGTAATTTCGACCAGGCCCTGGACGAGGTGTTACGCGTGATCGATCCGGCGCCCGGCGGGCGCGTGATGGGCATGAGCGTCGTCCTGGCTAAGGGCCACACGCTTTTCGTGGCCGATACGAATGTGACCGAACTCCCCGAGGCGCAGGAGCTGGCCGAAATCGCCATCGAGACTGCGCGGGCGGTGAAACGGCTGGGTTTCGCGCCACGCGTGGCTTTCCTGTCCTATTCGACCTTTGGGAACCCCATGGGCGACCGGTCAGAAAAGGTACGCGACGCGGTTGCGATCCTCGACGAGATGGATGTCGACTTCGAATACGAGGGCGAGATGCCGCCCGACTTGGCGCTCAACCCGGCCAAACGCGGCAACTTCTCGTTTATGCGCCTGACCGGTCCGGCGAATGTGCTGATTATGCCGGCCATCCACTCGGCCTCGATCTCCACCAAACTGGTGCAGGAACTCGGCGAGGCGACGGTGATCGGGCCAGTCTTGCTGGGGCTTTCCAGGCCGGTGCAGATCGCGCCGTTGTCGGCCTCGGTGACCAAGATCCTCAACATGGCCATCATCGCCGCCCATGAGCGGCCGCTCGCTTTGGCCGTTGACTAGCCTCTAGCCGACCCTGTTCTTGACCAGCTCGTCTACCACGGCCGGATCGGCCAGGGTGGAGGTGTCGCCGAGGCTGCTGACATCGCCTTCGGCGATCTTGCGCAGGATGCGGCGCATGATCTTGCCTGAACGGGTCTTGGGCAGGCCCGGTGCCCACTGGATGCGGTCAGGCACGGCGAAGGCCCCGATATCGACCCGCACCCGGCCCATCAGGTCGCGGCGCAGGATTTCCTCCGGCTCGACCCCAGCGTTCAGGGTCACATAGGCGTGGATGCCCTGGCCCTTGATGTCG
>Ga0114974_10001531_pt1 | contig 18307 bp, 20 predicted proteins | sample S_130206_EF_Meta_FD_87318 | JGI IMG/M metagenome (GOLD analysis project Ga0114974, IMG submission 87318) | Freshwater microbial communities from Lake Simoncouche, Canada to study carbon cycling - S_130206_EF_MetaG | ecosystem: Environmental > Aquatic > Freshwater > Lake | place: Lake... | reverse complement strand
TTGCTAAGCAAATCTTCGACCGGCTCACCACCCAGCAACAAACTCACAGAAAAAGTGTCACCACTTGCGGTACGTTCACCGATGCGCACTATCGCAGAGCCATCACCTGCATACAAAATTTCGCCAAGTTTCAATCGCTTGGCCGGTCGAATTAAGGCCTCCCAAATTTCTTGGTTTGCATCACGACGCTCAAGTAACAAAACTTCAGCAGCACCACCCGATTGACGCAACAGCCGAAGTCTTGCCGGAATCACCTTCGTGTCGTTTACAACAAGAACATCACCTTCGCCACAAAATTCAAGGAAGTCACTTACATGTTTATGACTTGGCTCGCGATCACCTTGGTCTATTAATAGACGCGCCGAATCACGCGGTTCAATTGGTGTCTGAGCGATCAGCTCAGGGGGCAATTGATAGTCAAAATCTTCTAAACGCACAAGATTTAGATTTTAGAAAAATTCTGGCGCTGATGCTGGCGGAGTTTCGCCTATGTGACGCCATGCCAAAGGCATCGCTACGCGACCGCGCGGGGTACGTGCGAGCAACCCTTGTTGAATCAAGAATGGCTCGTAGACATCTTCGATAGTTTCAGTTTGCTCGCTAACAGAAATCGCCAAAGTTGATAACCCAACTGGTCCACCACCAAATTGTCGACACAATGCCGACAAGATGGCTCGGTCAACCTTGTCTAAACCCAAGTCATCAACACCAAAAACCTCGAGCGCTTGACGCGCGCTGACTTCAGTCACCTGCCCATCGCCGCGCACTTCAGCGTGGTCACGCACACGTCTCAACAATCTATTGGCAATACGCGGAGCGCCGCGAGATCGCCGAGCAATTTCGTGCGCACCATCTGCATCAATCGGCACTCTCAATATTTTCGCCGTGCGCTGCACAATTAGATCGAGTTCGTCAACTTCATAAAAATCAAGTCGCGCGACGAGACCAAAGCGATCACGAAGTGGACCAGTGATCATGCCCGTGCGCGTCGTCGCGCCAATAAGTGTGAACCTCGGCAAGGTCAGTCGAATTGACGATGCCGATGCACCTTTGCCTACAACAATGTCGATTTGAAAATCTTCCATTGCCGGATAAAGAATCTCTTCAACTTGTCGTGATAGTCGGTGAATCTCGTCGATGAACAAAACATCATTGACATCTAGTTTCGTAAGTATCGCCGCGAGGTCACCAGCACGCTCAAGTGCTGGACCCGACGTAATGTGAATCTTCGCTGACATTTCACTCGCGACAATGCCAGCCATAGTTGTTTTACCCAAGCCAGGTGGGCCTGCCAGCAAAATATGATCGGCAGACTGTTCTCGTTTACGTGCGGCCTCTAGAACAATCCCGAGATGTTCTTTAAGTTCTCGTTGCCCAACAAAATCGCTTAAAGATTTAGGTCTAAGGCCAATATCGTCGTGATCGGCAGGATCTGTAGTCAAAGCCGGATCTGTGAATTCTTCACGCACGACGTGCCCCCAACATATTTAGTGCTTCACGCAACATTGCTTCAGAATCATTTGTTGCAGACATCTCTCGAAGCACATCGCGGATCTCTTCGCTTGAGTAACCGAGCCCCGATAGTGCATCGCGAACATCACCAATGCTTGATGAACCGTTCAATGTGTTGCTGGATTCTAAAATATTGAGGTGCAGACGACTCTTCAACTCAATCAGCAGTCGCTCTGCTGTTTTTTTGCCCACGCCAGAAACCAATGTCAACGCAGGAATATCTGAACTGGCAACGATGTCGACGAGTGCTCTTGGCCGGTGTGTTGCCAAAATTGTCATCGCCATATTTGGACCGACACCATGCGTAGCAAGTAAAATTTCGAAGCACCGACGCTCATCACGATCTAGAAAACCATAAAGAGTTTGAGCATCTTCACGAACATAGTGATGCACATAGATAAATGCATCGGAAGTTGGCTCAAGCTCACCCAATGTTCGTGGTGTCACATGTACCAAATAACCTACGCCGTTGGTTTCAATCAACACCGTCGAATCAGTGGTGCGTTCAAGAATTGTTCCACGCAATGAACCAATCATGCAGACCGCACCTTAGCCTCATGTATTTTCATCGCCAAACTATTTGAAGCAATGTGGCACAGTGCTATTGCTGCGGCATCAGCGGCATCAGCAGGTTTCGGAATCGTATTCAAACCAAGACGCTGTTTAACCATCTTTTGAACTTGCGCTTTATCAGCGCCTCCCCAACCAGTGATTGCAAGCTTCACTTGATTTGGCGTGTATTGCTCGACTTGCAAACCTCGACGAGCGGCGGCACTCAGCGCTAGACCACTAACTTGTCCAACGCTCATTGCCGTACGCACGTTTGATTGAAAAAAAATGTGCTCGACTGCTACGACAGACGGATGAAACTCATCTAGTAGTTCTTCGATTTCTAAACTGATTTCTGCGAGCCTTTGAGGCAGCGCTTGATCTGGACTCGTTCGCAAAACACCAAGCGCACGCATCGTTATTTGAGTGGCCCCTTGAACCTCTAAAACTGCATAACCACAGCGAGTTAAACCGGGGTCTATTCCGAGAACAACTGAAGTCTTGGACTCACCTGCCAGATTTACGCTGTCAGCTGACCGGGCGAACATATGTTCTATGTTACTAGATGCCCGCCTGTGCATTGGCGATTGCTTCAATAAGTTCTTTGACAGGTCTGTACGTGACCCCGGCAAGCGCGCGATGAACATACTTGACCACTCCGTTTGGGTCAATAACGAAAACACTGCGCCGCGGTAGACCAGCGAACCCGACCACACCGTAATCGCTTAAAACTTTTTTGTCTGGATCAGATAACAACGGAAAACCAAATTGGTGTTTATCGGCGAATTTGTCGTGACTGTCCATGTTCTGGTGAGAAATTGCCAAAACTTGTGCACCTACTTTCTCAAACTGAGCAAGGTCATTGTTGTAAGAGCACAATTGCTTTGTACATACCAAAGTTGAATCACCCGGATAGAACACCAGCACAACAGTCACTCCACGAAATTGCGAGAGCGAATAATTCTTGTCGCCTGTGCCAGGCAACGAAAAATCCGGAGCCTGACTACCGACTTCAATAGATGTTTTATTAGAACTCATCCAACTTCCTCCATTAGTTTTTCTGAAATATCAAAATTCGCGTAAACATCTTGCACATCATCATTGTCGTCAAGTTCATGCATAATTTTTAGAATTGCTTTTGCTTCATCCGGGTTTGTTACTTCAACTGTGTTCGCCGAAAGCATTGTTGTAGTTGCAGAATTCACGGTCATCTTCGCTGCTTCAAGCGAGTTCTTTAAATCCCAAACTTGACTCGGGTCGCAAGTTACATGCCACATCTCTTCATCAGAAGTGATGTCTTCCAATCCGTGATCAAGACCAACCAACATCAAATCGTCTTCACTGACGGTCTTGGCAACCAAGATCACACCTTTGCGAGAAAATTGCCAACCAACTGCCCCAGGTGCAGCCATTGATCCGCCCTGTTTCGAAAAAATAATTCGCACATCGGCAGCCGTTCGATTTCGATTGTCAGTGAGAATGTCAATCAACATTGCTACTCCGCCTGGAGCGTAAGCCTCGTAGGTCACTGATTCGTAAACCTTTCCATCGGTTTCGCCCATGCCACGTTTGATGGCACGTTCAATCGCATCGTTGGTCATCTGTGCGGCTTTTGCCTTCGACACAACGGTTCGCAATGCTGCATTGACTGCGACATCTCCGCCACCGTCACGCGCGGCAACTTCGAGAAGTCGCGACAATTTTGCAAACGTCTTTCCGCGAACCTTGTCGATTGCCGCTTTCTTGTGTTTAATCGTTGCCCATTTAGAGTGACCAGACATTGCTAAACCCCTTTCAGAAATAACTCATGTAACCGCACATCATTTGCTAACTCAGGATGAAATGAGGCGACCAATATGTTCTCTTGTTTCGCCAACACGACATCGTCTCCACAATATGCCAACGCATGCACTTCTGGCCCAAGCGAGACGATACGAGGCGCACGAATAAACACTGCATTAAACGGACTATCAAACGAGTCAATTTCAATCTCAGCTTCGAAACTGTCAATTTGACGTCCGTATGCATTGCGCTGAACATCGATATCAATTGCATCGAAAGATAACTGATCATCGCGGCCATCAAGAATTTTCTTAGATAACAAAATCATCCCCGCACATGTTCCAAACACGGGCAGGCCCTGCTTAATGCGAAGACTAATCGGCCCAAACAGTTCAGATGACTCGAGCAACTGCGACATCGTCGTCGATTCGCCGCCTGGCATTACAAGAGCATCAACCTTTGCGAGATCTGCGGGCGTACGAACTTGAATAGCCTCAACAGATAACTCAAGAAAAACCTTTTGATGTCTCTCGAACGCACCTTGAAGCGCTAGAACACCAATTTTTATTGCAGACTTCTTATGAGAGACGCCAACCACCAGGAGGCCTCGAGTCACTCACCAACCACGCTCCGCAAAACGCTCTTGTATGTTGTCCATTCCGATTCCGGTCATTGGTGCGCCCAAGTTGCGACTGACTTTCGCAATTATTGCGGCATCTCTAAAGTGAGTCGTTGCTTCGACTATTGACCTGGCTCGCGGAGCCGGATCATCACTCTTAAATATTCCTGAACCAACGAAAACGGCCTCGGCTCCGAGTTGCATCGCCAAGGCTGCGTCACTTGGTGTGGCGATTCCGCCGGCGCAAAACAATGGCACTTGCAACCAGCCAGTTTCAGCAATTTCTTGGACTAGCGGCAACGGTGCTTGAAGTCGTTTCGCCCACTCAAACAACTCAGCAGAGTCGGCCTGAGTAATTTTTCGGATGTCACCAATGATTGATCGCAAGTGTCGCACTGCTTCGACAATGTTGCCAGTGCCTGCTTCGCCTTTTGAACGAATCAACGCAGCGCCTTCACTTATGCGACGCAATGCCTCACCAAGGTTTGTTGCACCACATACGAATGGCGGTTGAAATGCGAATTTATCAATGTGATGTGATTCGTCGGCGGGTGTCAAAACTTCGCTCTCATCAATAAAGTCAACACCAAGCGACTCGAGCACTTGCGCTTCAACAAAATGTCCGATTCGAGCTTTGGCCATTACAGGTATTGAGACAACTGCTTGAATCTTTTCGATCATCTCTGGATCACTCATTCGAGCAACGCCACCATCGCGACGAATATCTGCTGGCACACGCTCGAGAGCCATAACTGCGCACGCGCCAGAATCTTCGGCAATCTTTGCTTGATCGGCATTAACGACGTCCATGATCACGCCGCCCTTTAACATTTCTGCCAAACCGCGCTTAACGGTCATCGAGCCAGTTTTGTTAACTTCACTTTTTGCCATTTTGAATCTCCAACGTCTGGTTGATGAAAGCGTACACAACGAATGAATGACTACTTAGATCAGGGGTACTTGACTTTTGTAACATCCTCACCAGGGGCAATATTTACCGCAGACTTCGGACGAATGACTTCTATCCATGTGCGACCTGGCGTCAATTTAATAATTTCTCCGTTGATGTCTTTATAAATAAATGGCATTTCAGGATCTGGACGCTCCCATGTACCTTGAACCAATACCCCAGCTGTGTAGATCCAAACTTCTCCACTGCCGACAGATTTTGCAACTGGACTTGAACCGCTCTTCGAATAAACAACCGAAATAACAACAACATTTTGAGCATTGATGCGAACATCTTGCATGTCAACATGCGGTTTATTATCTTGCGACCGAACAAAAGTTAATAAATCTGGGTTCCACTCCCACATCACATCTACGCCGTCCATTGAAATTTTGACTGCTGCAGCCGGTTTCGAGGCTGTGGTCACAGGCTCATCACTTTTGCGATATTCGAATTGCGGTGCTGGCGGCTTGGCATCAGCGGGTGCGAGCGACCAAAGTTTTGTAGTTTCGGCAAGTAAGTTATGTGGCGCATTACGGCTCGACTCGCGACGGTAGCCACCCTTTTCATTTGCGGCCGAATGACTTAAGTCAACAAGCCATGACTTACGAATTGCAGAAGTAACTTGTTGGTTTCCACCGCTCCATGCGAATAATGGGTGGTTTAGCGAGCCAAGAAGATTTATGTCTTGCACTCGACCACTGCGAATCGGCCCAACTGGGTCACTTCCTTGCGAATGAAACACTGCGGCAAAACGGGTTAACTGCTCAACATTTTCTTCAAACACCAAATCAGCTTGGTTTAGTCCCCATTGCGGGCGCGCTTGCGGATGGTTATCAATCTTGACGATCAGTGCAGGTCGATTGAGAATTGACTCATCTGCAGCTGGAGCACCGGTCAACGGGTTAACAACAACCGGAATTGTTGTCGTCGTAGTCTCAGGGATTGTTGTTTCAACTACCTCTTCAACTGGAAGTGTCGAAGCGGTATCAGATTTGCCACCACAACTTGCAACGATCAATCCGCCGAGGATTAAAAAAACAATACTTACGTTAAGTTTTCGAAGTGATTTAGTTTTCATTTTACATCTCCCTTAATAGAGCTATTCGTTCTGACAGTGGTGGATGGGTATTGAACAGTTTATGAAACCCCGCTAGTTTACCCGAGTCATTAACCCCAGATAAAGGTTGCTCAATCCACATGTGGGCCGTAGCCATACTGGCCGAGTGAGTCACGGTGCTATCAGCCTGAAGTTTTTCTAGAGCCGATATCAAACCTGGTGGATATCTAGTTAGTTGACATGCCGAAACATCCGCCAAAGTTTCACGACGTCGACTGATTGAAGCCTGCATAATTCGCGCCACGATTGGCGCAATTATCAATAATGCAAAACCAATAAACGCAAGTGGATTAGACGAATTGCGGCGATCGTCGCTGCGACTGACCCGCCCGCCGTTCCACCACATCATACGAATCGAAATGTCGGTGAGCAGCGCAACAGTGCCAACGAGTGTGACGGCGAGGGTCGAAACTAAAATGTCGTAATTCTTAATGTGCGATAGTTCGTGAGCCAAAACTCCTTCAAGTTCGACGCGATCTAGCTTTTCTAATAATCCAGAGGTAACTGCGACGGCTGCATGTTTTGGATTACGACCTGTTGCGAACGCATTTGGAGCTTGATCATTAATCACATACAAACGCGGTTTGGGCAAACCACCAGCGATGCACAAACCTTCGACCAAGTTATGTAGACGCTTGTATTCGACTTCGTCGGCTGGTAATGCGCGACTCACCTTCAGAGCAATTGTGTCCGACTTCCAATATGAAATAACCGCCATCACACCAGACACCACAAGCGCAAAAGTTGTGCCAACTATTGGATTACCGAGAACTAAACCTGCTGCCATACCAACGACAACAAGAAACAATGAGAAACCCAAAAGCAAAAATACAGATCGCCTTTTATCTGAAGCAATTAAGTCATACATAAACAGAGCCAGATTCTAGAACTAAAACTAAAACTGCACCTTTGGGGCAGTCTTTTCGGCTTCTGTTGCCTCAAATGAATCACTTTCAGCGAATTTAAATAGTGACGCAAATATCACGCTCGGAAAGCTATGCACTGAATTGTTGTAGGCAAGCACAGCGTCGTTATAAAACTGGCGGGCATAGGCAATACGGCTCTCTGTGTTGCTTAGTTCTTCTTGCAAGTTCAAGAAACTCGCGTTGGCTTTGAGATCTGGGTAAGCCTCAGATAGTGCGAAGAACTGACGCAATGCCCCAGATAATGCACTGTCTGCATTCGCCTGGCCTGATGCCGTTTCCGGCGCTGACATCGCAGTGTTTCGAGCCAAAATTACATCTTGTAAGGTTTTTTGCTCAAAATTTGCATAGCCCTTAACAGTTTCAACAAGATTCGGAATCAGTTCTATACGTCGTTTAAGTTGCACATCGATTTGAGCCCAGGCGTTTTTAACTTGGTTGCGTTTTTGTACGAGCGAGTTGTAAATCATCACAGAAATTGTGATGACAGCAAAACCTAGAACCAGACCAATCCAAATGCCCATGTTGTCCTCCAGTTATCTCGACTTACGATCTTTCTTTTATTGTAGTGCGCGAATCAAACTTGAGGATTTTTACGCAACACTCGATCTGAGTACAGGCGAACTATTCGGCTTTTTGGGTGATGATCAGGTGATAACTGCTCGCGCTCAAGAACCACGTAATACATCTCAACATAGATTTTCGCAAGTCGGCTCATTGAGAGTTCACTTGCCCTAATGAGACCACCGTCACTTAGTTTTTGCGCAAGTTTTTTGTCTGTCAATACTCGAGTTAAACCTTCGGCTAGTTCAGCGATATCACCAGGTTCGACCAACCATGCATTCACGTCATGTGTACCAACATTGCGATAGCCCTCAAGCGAACTTGCAACAACTGGCGTTCCGCTTGCCATTGACTCGAGCACCACTATTCCAAAAGACTCACTATGTAAAGATGGTGCACAAAAAACTGAACATTGCGCAAGCCGATCTATTTTGTCTTCATCAGTGATTCTTCCGAGCCACGAAATACGACCGTCATGTGCATATTTCTGTTTCAACAACGAAATGCCATCACCATCTGATGCGATCCACAATTTAACATCGTCCGAAAGTTTGGCAAACGCCTCAAGTAACTCAGCGAGTCCTTTTCTTGGCTCATACCTGCCACAAAAGAAAACAATTTTTTCTGCACTACGTGAAATATTTGGCCGTGCATATAATTCGTTTTCTATACCGTTAAATAAAATCTCGTATTCGCCACCTAAATAACGATTTGCAAGTTCTTGTGCTTGTGGTGAAACCGCAACTCGCACATCAAGGTGATTAGCGAGCCAGTTGACCCCCTTGTTGATGCGCCCGTACCAAGCGATGTCTCCGGCGGCGTGAAATGTGCCAATCATCGGCGCGAGGCGCAACAGTAACGCGGTCATCGTCGGCCCGGGTGCAATCGGCTCGTGTAAATGCAAAATATCAAAGGCCTCATCGTTGATCGCGCGAATAGTGCGAAGTGCCGCCGAAGGGTCAGGCGCTAGCGGCGCAGTCGAACCATTCGCAGCAGTTGGCAGACTATTGCCGAGTGGTGTCACAAACGGCTCAGGTGGAGGTCCATCGCAAGGGCCGAGCACTCGTGCTTCGTGACCCATCCGACGCAACTCGCGAGCCAAACCTAGAACTTGAGATTGGACGCCACCGGGAATCGTCAAACTATAAGGACACACCAACCCGATGCGAAGCATCTTCTTGCGCTCGAAGCTCTTGACTGGATTAACCGGATTTACCGAATTAACCAGATCAACCGGATAGGCCGGACTACTTGCCGAATTCATCAACTACACGGTACGACCGATGGTCGAAATTAAGACATCGTCAATTGATCGACCTTATGAAGCAACTAACTTTGCACTATGACTAATCAAGAGAGTTTTAGACCAGCGGTATCGCTAGTTGCATCACCTAACAAGCGAATGGCCGTGCTCGACCTCGCCCAACAAGCAGAGACACTCGGGTTCTCTGGCATTGCATGCCCAAGCCTCGGTGCCGCAATGGCATTTTGTGTTTCATTGGCACACGCGACTAAGTCAATAAAGTTTTGGACATCAATTCAACCGATTTATTACAGCCACGCAATCGAAATGGCAAACACCGCTGCACACATTCATGAAATTTCTGATAAGCGATTTAGCCTTGGCCTTGGAGTTAGTCATGGACCAGTCATTAACCGACTTGGCGCGACTACTGCCACACCACTTGCGGATATAAAAACTTACGTCGCGACCATGCGTACTCAAGAACGATTTTCGGGCGAACTTCCACCGATCTATTTGGCGGCTCTTCGCAATAAAATGTTGGATCTTGCCACTGAAATTTCTCAAGGCGCGATCTGGGCAAACGCTTCGTTAAGCAATATCTCTGATCAACTTACAAATATTGAAGCATCACGCAGATCAGAAATGTTTTTGGCAAACATGGTGCCAACAGTGATTAGCGACGATATTGCAGCCGCCCAAGCAATACATCGCAAAACACTTGTTGGGTATGTTTCACTACCTAACTATCGAAACTATTGGCGATCGTGCGGTTACGACGAGCAGATTGATGCATTCGAAAAAATACTTGAGTCGCCTAACAAAGAAACCCGTTCTGCAGAAATTGTCGCAGCAATGGATACTGAATGGCTAAGTGATTGCACAATTTCTGGAGACAGTGACACGGTTCGTGAAGCCCTTTGGGGTTGGTCACAAGCCGGCGTTCTTCCGATTGCGGTAATGTCTTCGACTTCTGGCGGTCAAGCAAAGGCTGTTAGCGAATTGTTTGCGGCGTATTCAAATTAATTTTCTAAACCGAATGAGAAGTTAGATCACTCGGCCAATTTGGTTGAAACAGATGCCACTGCGCGGGGTCACGGCGAATCAGAAGTTCAAGTTCAATTGCCAAATGTTGCGAAATTCTTTGCACATCTTCTCGTAATGTCGCAAGTCGCTCAACTTTGATTGCCGGCCGCACGATTGTTTCATGACCGTCAAGGCGTTTTGAGAAATATGTAGCAAGCGGTACGAGAGCAGCACCCGTTCGCAACGCAAAAAAAGCAGGGCCAGTCGGGATCGTAGTTCTCTCGCCGAAAAACTCGATGTCAACACCAGTGCCCTGAATATCACGGTCACTCAAAAGTGCAACGATCTCATTTCTTGCAAGCGCTTGTTGTACGGCGACGCCGGCGCTGTCATCTAATGGGATCACCTGGACACCGTAGTTTCTGGGAAGTTGTAAAAACATTTCAAACAATTGTTGCGACTCGAGTTTCTCAACTACCGCGTTGAGCTTGTGTCCGCTTTGGATCAACCACCTACCCGACCACTCCCAACCACCTAAGTGGGGCAAAGCAAGAATCACACCCTTGCCTAGTTTGAGCCCAGATTCAATATGTTCGAAGCCTTCTATCGAGACTCCAGACTGAATTTGCTTCGAATTTAAATACGGCAGTCGAAAAGTTTCGACGTAATAACGGGCGTAACTCTCATACGATTTTTGCACTGCACGACGATTTTGACGGACGCTGAACTCGGGTTGAACGCGCCGCATGTGTCTTGAAACAATTGCACGTTTTTTACGCATTGGAATTGTCACGATCGGAACCAAAACTGCAGTCAATATGGCTATGACAAATGTTGGGGTAATTTTCGCTAGAACCGCAACCATGCGGCAACCAATGACGACTAACGAATCAGAACGATTTTTTTGAGGCGCCGATGTCACTTCATGTTGCGACGACGCGATAAACGCATTCGTCGATCGGCACGTTGAGCATTACGAGAAGCACGTCGAGATTGTCGTAATGCAACTCGTTCAGCCGTTGCTGGCGCGATTGCCGCCTGATTCCAGACTTTAAAAAAGCGCTGCACCGCTGTGATCGTGCAAAGAATCAACATCAACCACATCGCCCAAAACAACAATGAGTCAAAAAGTAAACCTACGCACAGCAAGATAATTCGCTCGGCACGTTCCATCAGCCCACCTTTAGCCTGCAACCCAAGTGCCTCAGCTTTAGCGCGCTGATACGAGATCAACGATGAGACCGCCATGACTGCGAATGGCAACACTGATGCGTGAGCACCGCGCTGAGAACCCAGAAACCAAGCAACACCACCTAATAAGACTGCGTCAGTCACACGATCAATAGTTGAATCAAAAAAAGCACCACGCTGACTACTTTGGTTCGATGCTTTAGCTAATGCGCCATCGAACAAATCAGGCAACGCCGCACAGATAACAAGCAGTAATCCAACTTGCAATTCGCCAATAGCAATGGTGACTGCGGCAACACAAGCGATTAGCAGTCCAATTAATGTTAAATGGTCCGGCGAAAGCTTCGTTCGACGCAACAACTCGCCCACTGGGCGCACAATGCGTTCGACTTCTTTCTTAAACCTGCCGTCAAACATCGCAACAGCCTAGTGCAATCTCGCTAGTGCAGTCTTACTAACTGTCTGGGTTTGCTTCTACTAGGCACTGAACAATTCGAGCATCAATTGCATCAATTAACACAAGACCTCTTTGAAGTGGTGGCTCTTGTTCGCTATAACAAAAAACGCGCCACGTTGGACGACTGCGAAAACCTCGCCAAACTTGTTGCGCCGACGCATGGCCAACAGCGAAACCAACGGCGCGAGTTGCGTAAACAAGTGCGAGTTTTTCGTCAACTGTCATTCGCCATGATGACGACAACGAATACAAACTAAATACCGCCAGCAAAATCGCAGCCCACAAAAAACCATCGCTGACTAAACCATTTTCATTGGTGTGTTGCGTCGCCCAAAGAACCAAACACATTGCGGCAATACCGAGATAAAGCAACGCTGGTATTCTGCGTCGACTGTTATCTGGAAACATATACGGCCCAACAAACCCCGTGACATTTAATTCATCGGGTAGTGAATCACGAATCTCGTTTGCCGAATCTGCCGCCACTAATTTGCCACTTTCCATGCTTCTCGGATTCTAGAGGCGCTCACATCTAATGCTTCTGGCAAAATCTTTGTATTCGCAGTCACGACCATAAAATTTGTGTCTCCACCCCAACGTGCAACTATGTGCACGTGAAGATGCTGTGAGATGCTTCCACCGGCCGCAGCACCAAGGTTTAGCCCAACATTTAACGCCTCTGGCTTATATACAGATTTAACGACTTTTGTCGCATCTGTGACTGTCGCCCAAAGTTCACTGGTCTCTTCGACACTCAACATTTCAAGTTCAGCAACTTCGCGATACGGAATTACTAATAAGTGGCCCGATGTATATGGAAAGGCGTTCATGATTGCAAAAACCGTTTTGCCTCGATGAACAATGAAACTCTGTTCGTCACTAAGGCCACTATTTAAAATCTGAGTAAAGATTGATGCATTGCTTGTGCTGCGCGTGTCTTGCCCGTGCATCACATAGTCGGCGCGCCAGCCGTTCCAGATCCGATCTAGCACTTTTGTACTCTAAGTGTTTTCTCTTCAAACATGTTTCTGAAGATTGTTCTCTTGGCCGACATCAGCCGCGAGTTGCTGAATGAAATCATTCAAAGAAACGCCTCGAATTACGTCACCACCACGAGGATTCACACCGACTGTTGCCCCTGCAATATCGTCATCGCCAACAACTAAAACATACGGAATGCGTTCTAACTTTGATGCACGAATACGTTTACCAAGTTGCTCATCAGCAACTAGTTGGTCTACCCGATATCCGAGTTTGCTGAGAGTTTCTGTGACTTCAAGCGCGTACTGCTCGTGTGCTGACGCCACGGCTAACACCCGAACTTGAATCGGTGCCAACCAAGTCGGAAACGCGCCGCCGTAATGCTCGAGCAATACACCGAAGAAGCGTTCAATCGAACCAAACAATGCACGATGCAACATGATCGGGCGCTTTCTTGCATTATCTGTCGCAATGTATTCAAGACCGAATCGTTCTGGCAAATTAAAGTCGCATTGAATTGTGCTCAATTGCCATTTTCGACCGATTGCGTCGCGAACATCAATATCTATCTTCGGACCATAAAACGCGGCGTCGCCAGGAGAAACCGTGTACTTCAAGCCGTGACGATTTAAAGCTTCAGTTAATGCCTCAGTGGCTTTGCCCCAAATTTCATCAGAGCCGACTGATTTTTCAAGATTACGAGTACTGAGTTTAAAATCAAAGTCATTGAAGCCAAATCTACGTAAGACGCTCAACACGAAATCTAGAAGTGAAGCGATTTCATCCGCCATTTGTTCTTCGGTACAAAAAATATGGCTGTCGTCTTGGGTGAAACCTCGGATGCGAAGTAAACCGTGCAGAGTTCCAGCTCGCTCGTAGCGATAGACGGTGCCCAGTTCAAACAATCGCAACGGTAATTCGCGATAGCTGCGTTGGCGATCGCGATAAATCAAACAATGCATCGGACAATTCATCGGCTTTGGGTAATAAGTTCCGTTGTCCATCTCCATTGGTGGATACATGCCGTCCTTGTAGAACTGCAAGTGACCTGATGTTTCGAACAAGTGTGCATTTGCCAAATGCGGTGTGAACACAAATTTGTATCCGCCGTTTTGATGGCGCTCGCGACTGTAGTCCTCCATCAGTTTGCGAACGATGCCACCCTTCGGATGCCAAACTGCAAGACCGCCGCCAAGTTCTTGAGGAAACGAAAGCAAATCCATTTCAACTGCCAACCGACGATGATCGCGCTTTTCAGCTTCTTCAAGTCGATGCAAATGCTCAGCCAATGCGGCCTTTGACTCCCATGCGGTGCCATAGATGCGCTGCAACATTGGACCTTTTTCGTTACCGCGCCAATACGCACCTGCAACTTTCATCAACGCAAAATGACCGAGACGGCTCGTTGATGGCACATGTGGACCGCGGCAAAGATCGACAAAATCATCTGTGTTTCGATAAACACTTACGGCATCTGCGCTGCCTGCTTCACCGGCATCGCTTGAGTCTGCGTCGCCTTGTGTGACGCGCTCAATAATTTCACATTTGTACGGCTGATCAGAAAAAAGCTTCAACGCATCGCGAGCCGACATTTCTGAGCGCACAAAAGGTTGATCGGCCTTGACGATCTCTTGCATTCGTTGTTGAATTTTGGCGAGATCATCGTCACTGAATGTTGTTGAGTTTGGCAATTCAAAGTCGTAATAAAAACCATCCTCAATTGCCGGACCAATTGAAAATTTTGCACCTACAAAAAGTTGCACAACTGCTTGGGCTAAAACGTGAGCAGTTGAGTGACGCAGAACGTGACGACCTGCATCTGAATCAGCGGTAATTATTGAAACTTTCGCACCATCAACGAGAGAAACTCCTAAATCGGTTTCAATACCGTTGACTACTGTTGCAACTGCCGCCTGACCCAGGCGCTTACCGATTGACATTGCAAGATCAAAACCTGTCGAGCCACTGGGTAACTCGCGAGTCGAATCGTCTGGAAGCCGAATCGTAATCGTAGAGATATTCGTAGTCATGACTCGTTCAGTCTAGATTGTGAAAGTTTTAGATATGAGTGCGGTTAACGCTCGACCGCTTTGGCGCATATTCGTATAAATACTGCTGATTCGTCAGCGCCTGAATCTTTGACATCACTTCATCAGTTAACTCGCGCAATACCTCAGGATCATCGGTGCGCGACATGTACTTCTGCGTGTCAATCGGCGGGCCAATTTCAATTTTGCATTTCTTGCCGAATTTCGGCATCACCGTGTCTGGTGCCATGATCGCACTCGTGCCAGTTATCCCCACAGGATAAATCGGACAACCAAATTTCAGCGCCAACCTCGCTGCACCGGTGCGACCTTTATAAAGTTTGCCATCGCGGCTACGCGTGCCTTCTGGAAATATTCCGAATAGTTCGCCGCGCGCCAAAACGGCCTCAACCGCAATCATCGCCGAAGACGCGCTTTCTCCCCCGCTTCGATCAAGTGGGATCATGCCGATTTTTGTGAAAAGCCAACGAGTCTTCCAAGAATCCATATATTCACTTTTACCGACTACAGACATGTTGCGCGGTGAATGTGTAAGCAAAAATACCGAATCTAAAAAACTAATGTGATTCGCACACAAAATAGCCGGACCAGTCTCGGGGATCTGATCAAAACCTATTAGTGAAAACTTCCAAAATCGATTTACAAAAAAGCGCACAAACGGTCTGAAGCGAGTCTGAAATTTTGTAGCACCAACAAATTTGAGCGGATCAAAATTTGCTTTGCTCACACCATCCACCTGCCCATCGCATTAGTCAGTTATCTAAATCTATACCGAGAAGTTTTGCTGAAGCATGAATACTGTGACCAGCAGCGACGGCTTGGTCGAGCACATTGATGGCTGCGGGAACATCTAAGTCTTCATCTAGTGCGTCACGAACCTCGGCAAGCCCCGCGGCACCGTCACCATTTTTAGCCAGAGCCCATGACTTGAGTCTTGCCAACGAATTAGTCATTGACGATGAAGTCCACTCCCATTCTTGACGATAGTGATTAGAAATAAGTGCGAGCCGTATCGCTCGTGGATCATGAGTCTTTCGTAAACGATCTACGAATTCAAGATTGCCCAAACTCTTTGACATTTTTGTTCCGTCCATAAATACCATCGCGACATGCATCCAATGTTTGACAAATTGTTGTCCAGTTGCGGCCTCAGACTGAGCGCGCTCGCACTCATGATGCGGAAAAATTAAATCGCTTCCACCACCGTGCAAATCAATCGTTGTGCCAAGATCACGCAACGCCAATGCCGAGCACTCAATATGCCAACCTGGTCGACCTGGACCCCAGATCGTGTCCCAGCTTGGCTCGTCCGGCGCGGATGGTTGCCACAATACGAAGTCAAGAGGGTTCCGCTTATCTGGATTAGTTAGGTCGCCGCCTCGTTCTGCCGCGTATCGCAACATCGTTTCGTTGTCGTAATTTGAGACACTGCCAAATGACTCAAACTTTGTGACATCAAAATAGACACTGCTCCCGCATTGATATGCAAAACCCCGATCTAAAACTAATGCAATAAATTTTCGAATGTCTGGGATCGCCGAAGATGCGCGAGGCTTGCTGAAAACATCAAGCACATTTAGCGCTTTCATATCCGCATCAAACCTTGCTTCTTCGCCAGCAGCAAGATCTAAATAATGCACGCCAAGTTCTCTCGCTTTTGCAAACAGCGGATCGTCAACATCAGTCACGTTGCGAACGCACTTGACGGTATGACCCTTATCGATTAGTCGGCGTTGCAAAATATCGTAACTCACAAAAGTGAAAGCATGACCAATGTGCGTTGCATCGTAAGGCGTGATGCCACATGTGTACATTAAAACTTCTTTGTTTGGCGCAAAATCGACGACGCCTCTTTTTACAGTGTCGTACAACTTCATTGTCACTTAGATTCACCACGATCTGGGATTCCAGTGAGCCGTGGCGCAACGCGAGTTTTGTAACGAACATTTAATTGCAGCAACACTGCAGTAAATGCTTCAATAGCTAGGGCATTTGAAAGACTTCCGGCATTCAACGGTCGACAACCAGGTATGCGCAAAACAATTTCAGAAATAGCCGCCGTCGCAGTCGGATCATCTGAGCAGATCAGTACATCACTGTCTACTTCATGAGCTAGATTGCCCAATTCTGTTGCAGGTAAATGTTGAAACGCTGCAACAACTCGCGACAACGGAATCTCAGCCTGAATATGCGCAGCAATACTTCCACGCGGCGGCACTAGTGGTTGAAACTCTTTACCCACCCGAACCAATGCGTTAGCCATTGTCACAACAATTTTGCCGACCAACTGCTTAGTGTGCTCGTTGACAATCGTTGCTGCCGAGTCCCACGGTGTAGCAACAACCACTATTTCACAGTCTGCTGCAGCGTCATTGTCGCCACCATTTAGATTTAACTTAAAGTCAGGCCACTTACGCGCGAGTTCGGTGCAGATGCCCACCGCTCGTTGAGAATCACGAGAACCGAGAAGTACATCACAGCCGATAGAAGCCAAGCGCAACCCAAGGGCACTTCCTGCCGGCCCTGTTCCTCCGAGAATTCCGATCCGCATGACTGGCAACACTACTTACTTGAGATATGTATTTACTAGATGTGACTATTACTCGTGTCTATTAACACCAAATAACTAGAGATGAAACACCGATGCAATGTAAATAAATAGGTTTCAAGCAACTACCGTTTACGGAATGGGAATTCTTGATGGGAAAAACATTGTCATATCCGGAGTGCTAACCGATGCTTCTTTGGCATTTGGCGTCGCTCAACTGGCTCAACGTGAAGGCGCGAATATCGTATTAACTGGTGCGGGTCGTGGTTTATCAATCACCGAGCGCACTGCTCGCAAGTTAGAAACACCAGCGCCTGTAGTCGAATTTGATGTGACTGTAGATTCGCATATTGAGAGCGCGCGCAACAGCGTTAAACAGCACTTTGGATCGTCTGGTCGCGTCGACGGAGTCTTGCACTCAATTGGTTTTGCACCTGCTGCGTGTCTGGGTGATGATTTCATGGCCGCGACTTGGGCAGACGTTGCCGTCGCGTTGCAAATTTCGGCGTATTCTTTGAAAACACTTGCAGAATCATTTGCCCCATTGATGACCGATGGTGGCTCAATTCTCGGACTCGACTTCGACAACACTGTTGCATGGCCTGCTTACAACTGGATGGGCGTCGCCAAATCTGCACTTGAAAGCACCAACAGATATCTAGCCAAGGCTCTTGGCGCCAAACAAATTCGATGCAATTTAATTGCTGCTGGCCCGATTCGTACAATGGCGGCAAAATCAATACCTACCTTCGGATCGTTTGAAGACATTTGGGCCGAACGCGCACCACTCGGTTG
>Ga0114974_10001530_pt1 | contig 18314 bp, 15 predicted proteins | sample S_130206_EF_Meta_FD_87318 | JGI IMG/M metagenome (GOLD analysis project Ga0114974, IMG submission 87318) | Freshwater microbial communities from Lake Simoncouche, Canada to study carbon cycling - S_130206_EF_MetaG | ecosystem: Environmental > Aquatic > Freshwater > Lake | place: Lake... | reverse complement strand
TCTACAACCGGGCCTGGCAGAACGACTACCCGAAGTCGCGGCGTTACTACCAGGGCCATCACTTCCATCTCGACGTGTTCTGAGTTCACGCGAAACACGGGCATCCTGCCCGTTTTCGCTTGGGCGGGCTCCGCCCGCCGGCATGGAGGCCGCCATCCGGGCGGCCGGTCGATAGCGCGACACAGAGACATAGCGCCGCCGTGATGCACCCCGCCCAGCGCTGAAAGCGAGGGGTCGCCCGTGCTCCGTGAGCCGGCGTAGCCGACAAGCGCAGCCCCGGAGGGCGAAGCGCAGGCGGGTCCGAGCGAGTGGAGGCCATGGATGGCCGCAACGAGCGTCCGGCGACGGGGCATGGGCGACCCCGAAGCGCCACGTTTGAGAACGAAGCGCCGCGCTCGGGGCCCAGCGTCACGCCTCGTCGCGGAGCATCTGCGGCGGATCTTCGAGGTCGTCGAGCTCCGCGGGGAGCTGGAGCTGCCGCATCGTCTCGTCGGTGCGCTTCATCCCCTCCGCCACCTCGTCGACGCGCCTGGCGATGTCGCTCACGTCGCGCTTTGCCACCGAGCCCTCGGCCATCGCCTCGATCTTCGATTCGAGGCGCTCGACCTCGGCCACGATGATGTCGAGCTTCTTCTGGGCATCGTCGATGTTCTCGGCCCGCTCGCGCGTCGTCCGCAGATCATCCTCGAGCACGGCTCGGAGCCGGACTGTCTCCGAATCGTCCCCCTTGGGGAGCTTCTCGAGGCGCCGGTCGAGTTCGGTGATCCGGCGCCGGATGCCGGCGCCGTCGGTGTGCTCGACAAACTCCGACAGCGACTGTGCCCCGTGGAGCATCCGCAAGTAGCCCCAGAGGAGCCGCTCGAGGGACTCAAGCGACCCCGAGTCGGTGTCGCGGTGCCGGCCCGCCATGTCGACCAGATGGAGACAGCGTTCCCGCAGCCGCTCGAAGCGCTGCCGGAGCTGCGGCGAGAGGGAGCGGAGGAGACGCTCGTAGGCTTCCCGGGTGCCGATCGCCGTGGCCTCGCGGCGGGCCTTCGCGGCTTGGGCGTCGACGGCGTCACGGAAGCGGTCGTTGGTGACCATGCTCGCGAGATAGTAGAGCTCGCCGGCCGCGACGAGCGGAAGGATCACTCCGGGAAAGCCCGAGATGATCGCCGCGGCGACGCCGGCCCCTGCGAACAACAGGTTCCAGCGGCTCGTGAAGGCCGTCTGCAGATAGGCTCCGATGCGCCCCACGTCGAAAAGTGTCCCTTCGTCAGAGCTTTCCGGCTATTCCCCGGGCCGCGACGCCGCGGCCTCGATCCCCTCGAGCTGAGCCTGAAGCCGGTTCACCTGCTCGTGAAACCAGGGCTCAACCTGCGCCTCGCGGGCCGGCGCCTCGGCGGCCGGCATGCGGATCTCGGCCGCGATCCTACCCGGAGTCGTGGCCATCACGAAAACCCGGTCGCCGAGGTAGACCGCCTCCTCCACCGAATGCGTGATGAACATCACCGTTGCCTCCACCTCGCGCCACAGCCGGACGAGCAGATCCTGCATGTCGAGGCGAGTGGCCGGGTCGAGGGCGCCGAACGGCTCGTCCATGAGAATGATCCGCGGCCGGAGGACGAGCGTCCGGGCGATGGCTACCCGCTGACGCATGCCGCCGGAGAGCTCGTGGGGATACTTGGCCGCGTCGCGGCGGGGGTCGAGCCCAACGCGCTGGATCCACTCCCGCCCCTCCGCCTCACGCCGGCGCTTCGGCACGCCCCGGCACTCGAGGCCGAAGGTGACATTCCCGAGGACGGTGCGGTTGTCGAAGCTCGTGTAGTCCTGGAACACCATCCCGCGGTCGGCTCCGGGCCCCACCACCTCCCGGCCGAGGACATGGACGGTGCCGCGGGTGGGCGGAAACTGCGGCTCAAGCCCTGCCACCATCCGCAGGACGGTGCTCTTGCCGCAGCCCGAGGGGCCGAGGAAGGTCGAGATCTCACCCTTGTCGGGCAGGTCGGGGATCGTGAACGAGACATCGCGGATTGCCACCGCCTCGCGAGAAGTCCCCTCGTTGTAGATCTTCGTCACGCCGCGGAACTCGACCGCCGCCGGCCGGCCGTCACCGGGCGGGTCGACCGAAGGTGGCTGCATGGGGCCCGATGCGTCGGGGCGATGATCGGGGGCGGCGCCGTCCTCGCTGTCCTGGCTGTCCTGGCTATTCATGGCCGGAACTCCGTCCGCCGGCCGTGGAGCAGCCAGCCGCAGAAGCGGGGGATCAGCCCCGCGCCGCCGTAGCGGTAGGGGAAGAGATCGGATTGCAGCCACCACAGCCCGCGGTCGATGGCCCAGGCCACCATCGGGATGATCACGAGGACGAGGAGGATCGGCTCCCGTTCGCCACGCCGCTGCGACATGTTGATCAGGTCACCGAGGCCGCCGGAGGCGCTCCCGAACTTCACCAACTCGGCGAGCATCACGTAGCCGAAGGCAAGCCCGAAGAGGAGCCTGAGGGAATTGAAGATCGAGGGGGCAGCGAGGGGGCCGAGGACCTTCGTGATGATTTGCCAGCGCGAGGCGCCAAGCGTGAGCGCCGTGTCGACATACCGCTGCGGCACGTCGAGGACGGCGGCGGCGGTGTCGGAGAGAACGAAGGCGACACTCGCAATGAAGAGAAACATGACTTTTTGAAACTCGCCGATCCCGAAGAAGAAGAACGTCAACGGGATCAGCGCCGCGACCGGGATGTTGCGACCGAACACCATCAGCGGCGCCAGAAACGCCCGCAGCGCCGGGAAGCAGGCCGCGAGAATCCCCAGCGGCACTCCGACGATGCAGGAGAGGCCGAAGCCGAGGCAGACCCGCTTGAGGGTCACGAGCGTGTTGATGACGAGCTTCCGCTCACCGAAGACGCGGGGAATCGCCTGAAAGGTCTCCGCGACGCTCGGCAGCGTCGTCGGACTGACCATCCGCTTCTCAGCCTCGCCCGGGGGGCCGGCCGTGATCACGAACCACACCGCCAGCACCACAGCGATGCAGGTAAACCCCCAGAAAAAGGCGGCCATGTTCGAGAGCTCACCACGGAGCGGTGCGATCCGGTGCCCCTCGGCGGCAGGGTCTTCACCGCGGGGCAACGGTGCTTCCGCCGCGGGCCCCCCCTTCTCCGTCTGCTCGGCCATGACGTCGGTCACTCCTTCTCGGCGGAGTAGACCTTGATCTCGACGCGACGGTTGAGCGAGTGGTTGTCGGGCTGATCGGGATCGACGGGCCGATCCCAGCCAACGCCGTCGACGGCGAAGCGCCCTTCGTCGAATTGGTACTTCTCCACGAGCGACTCCTTCACGGCGTTGGCCCGCCGGTAAGCGAGCTCCTTGACCACCTCGGCCGGAATCCGCCCCTTCATCGAGGAGTCGGTGTGCCCCTCGATGACGATCCGGGCAGCGCCGAACTGCTTGGCGAGCGTCGCCACCTCGTCGAGGACGAGATCGACGCTGGCGTCGTAGGGCTCCTCGATGTCCTTCCCGTCGACCTTGCGAACGATCCGCTTCTTCAGATCCCAGCTGTTGGGGAAGAAGTGGATGACGACGGTGTTGGTGAGGATCTCATCGTTTTCGGCCCGGATGTCGGCGAGCCGCTTCGGTGGCAGCGGCTTGGTGTATTCGTCGCGGGTATCGGCATACTTCGGCTCGGCGCCGAGCTTCTGGATGACCGAGAAATCCATCACTTGATCAAAGGAAACGGGCGGATTGGTGATCGCCCCGACCCGGCGGTAGAGGTGATAGGCCTGCTTCCAAATCCGTTCGAAGTTGGCCGGATTGTTGCGGTTGATGAAGAACTGGTAGTTCTCGGCCCAGTTCGTGGAGTGGGCGTCGCCGAGCATCCCGAGGGTGTCGGTGGCGGGGATGTTGTAGCCGGCCGCCATCAGCTCGGCGGCCTTCGCCTTCCCTTCCTCCGTCTTCAGCACGTCCATCGAATCGAAGATGCCGCGGACGATCGCCTCGACCTTGTCGGGGTGATCCTGGGCGAAGTCGGCCCGAGCAAACCACACGTCGGCGATCAGCCGGTTGGCCGTCTGCGTCGTGATCAGCAACCGGTTTCCCTTCGCCTTGGCGAGGTTGTAGATGTCGGGCGCCCACGACACGGCCCCGGCGATCTCCTTCTGCGAATTGAACGCCGCTGCCGCCTGGAAGGCGTCGTCGGTGTAGACCATGTCGACATCCCCCGGCTGGAGGCCGCCGGCGACGAGCATGTTGAGGGCAAAGAACTGGCTCGGGGAGTTCTGCGCGAGGACGAGCTTCTTGCCGGCGAGATCGCGGACGGTGCGGATCCCCTCGCGGACGACGATCCCGTCACCGCCATTGGAGAAGTCAACCTGCTGGTAGATGCGGGGCATCACCCGGGAATCCTTGGGGGCCCCGGTGCGGTCGGTGAGCCCCTCGAGGAACAGCGGCACCATGTCGAGCGTCGCCCAGCCGATGTGGACCTCGCCGGCGGCGTAGGCGTCGCGCATCGTGACGGGATTGTCGATGAGCACCAGCTCGATCTTGAACGGCTTCCCACCCGGCGCCTGCCACACCTTCCCCGCCTTGAAGCCCTCGTTGGCGTGGATGATCGGCGCCCAGCCCGCCCAGACGTTGAGGGCGAAGCGGACGGTGTCGTTCTCGAGCGGCTTGTAGGCGCTGGTTCCTTTCACCGGCGGCAGCTTCTCGGCCGGCTTGAAGGCGTATTCCTTGACGGTCGTCGGCACGGCGTCATCGGCAGCCTCCGAGACCGCCCCTTCGCCCGCCGGCGGCGCGCCGCCAGCCCCACCACCGCCGTTGCCCCCGGCCCCATTGCCCCCCGGTCCGGCACCGCCAGCAGCGACTTGCGCTCCTCCGGCCCCGGGGCGGAGGACGTTCCCGAACATCCCGGCACGCCAGGCCGCCAAGGCAAGCAAGCTGAAGATCACCGCCCAGACCGCAAGCCAGAACGGAGCTTTGGGTTGACCACCTGCCATCGGAAACCTCGCCTGAGAAAAAGTGGGAAAATGAACGCAGAGGCCGATCAGCCGCGGAACTTCGTCTTCGGACGCGAGGCTTGGGCCATGTGGAGCGTGTTCATGAGATCGTAGGCAGTGACCTCGCAGAGGAGCGTCGTCACCTTCTCATGGGCCTCTGGCGACAGGAGCGGCTCCACTTCCTTCATCAGCGCCACCACGCGGGCTTCCTGGGCCTCGAGTTCGGTGACGTCGACGCGACCGTCGGCCACCACCTCGACGAAAGAGTCGAGCTTGCGGGCGTATTCCGCCAGCATGGGGGCCTCGGAGTGGGCATCGAACCAAGGGGTCTTCTTCGACATGGTGGGTTCTCCTGGGATGAACTCGGGACTGGTTTTCTCAAATGGCGGGCGTTCACGAGCCGATCACGCCCTTGATGGCGGCAAGACGTTCCTGAAGCCGTGCCCTGCCGCCGGGCTGCGACACCTGGTCCTTCCAGCGGTCGGGGAGAAACCGCTTCTCGGTGCATTCGAGCACCGCCGCGATCTCCTGCATCTCCTTCTCGAGCCCTTGGGCCGAGGGCATGAAGTCGTCGAGCGCGCTTTTCAGGTCCTCTGCGGTGATCTCGTCCGGGTTCGGCAGACCGGCATCGGCGGCCCGATCGAGCCCCTTCCGGCGGGCCGCAAGAACGACACTCTCGATGTCGGCTCCAGAGAGCCCGAGATCGAGATCGATCGGGCCGGGGAGGCCGGTGGCGAGGCGGACATGACTCTTGCGGGCCATCGCCGTGAACATCGCCTCCATCTCCGCCTGATCGTGCGGGTAGAAGAGGGGGATGTGGACCTCGGCCCGTCCCTGACGCTTGAGGTCGATCGGGAGAAGTTCGGGACGGCTGGTGAGGAGCATCCAGACGATCTTGCCACGGTAGCGGGTGTCCCCCATCTGCCGGGCGATCATCGAGAAGACACGGGCTGAGGTTCCGGAATCACCGTCCGACTGCCGGTTGCCGAGGGCGGCATCGGCCTCGTCGATGATCACCACCACCGGCCCGAGGCTGCGGAGCACGTCGAGGGCGTGCTCGAGATTGCCTTCCGTCTCACCGACGTACTTGCTGCGGAAGTTCTTCAGCACCGCACAGGGGATCCCGACGCTGCCGGCGTAACACTCGGCGATGAAGCTCTTGCCCGTTCCCACCGGGCCACAGATCAGATAGCCCATCGGGGCGCTCTCGAACTGCCCCCGCTTGATCGCGCGGGCGTCTGACTCGAGCCGGTTCTTCGCCTCCTGATGGCCGGCGACGGCGTCGAGCGTGAGCCGCGGCTGGATGAACTCCACGAGCCCCTGGCAGGAACGCTCGATGAGATCCTTCTTCTTGGCGGCAAACTCGGGGCCGTCTGGCGCCGAGCCATCGCGGGCCGAAAGCGTCACCACCGCCCGGAGGCTCTCGAGCGACAGCCCCCCCGAGAGCGCCGCCATCCGCTTCACGGCATCCGCCTGCGTCTCGGGCATGCCGGCCGAATTCGCCGTCGCCAGGGCAAACCGTTCGCGTTCGGAGGCGTCGGGAAGAGGGAGATCGATCGCCGTCACCGCCGGGCAGGTGACGAGCCGGGAGTTGACCTCGGAGAGCGCATCGGCGAGGAGGACGATGGCAACATTGACGCGCCGCAGGAGCGGATTGGTGGCCCAGGCGAGCAGCCGCACCAACCGTCCGGCCCCCCCCTTCACCGAGGCGCCGGCCTCGCCGGCCGGCGCGAGATACTGGGCGTAGTCGAGGACGATCGCGATCCGCTTCCGCTTCTCGGGTGGGTCGATGAGATTGCGTTCGAGGAGTTGGTCGATGACACCGATCGCCTGATCGGGGTCACGCGGCCAGTTGGCAGCGTTGCCGAGCCGGTCGGTCAGCCAGGCGACCATGTCGCGGTGCCGGTTGGCGTCGGTGCCGGCCAGCGGCCGCAGACCCTTGCCGACGTCGTAGGCCAGGACAACATCCCAGCGACCGAAGATCTCACGGCAGAGGAAGTCGGGCACGCCTCCCCATGCCGCTTCGGCGGCCTCGGGTGGCGAGAGCGGCACGAGATCGCGGACGTTCCCATGGAGGATGAACATGCAACTCGTGCCGGCCAGATAGGCATCGCCCAAACGCTCCGACCAGCGCGGGCACCAATCGGCAAGCGCCATTCCGGGGGCGGTCCCGGCCGAGGCCCCGGTTCCCATCGGGAGGACGGCCGTGCCGACGCCGGCCGACGGCGATGCGGCCCCCTGGCTGGCAGAAATCTGGCTGGCAGACGCCTGGCTGGCAGACACCTGGCTACGATCCTCGCCCGGCGTCCGCGGGCCATTCGATTCTGAACCAGTACTCACGTCCCCCCCTCGCGCTCCCTGGAAACAAAACCCCCGATCCCCGACAGAGGGGCCCAAGCCCCAGCGGTCACGGCCGCAGCTCAGCGGTTCGTCTGACGGAGCTTCTCCGAACCGATCTCCTTCTCGTCCCCCGTAACTCCCGACGTCTCGGGGGTCACCATCCCCATCTCCACTTCGAACTGCCGCAGGGCGTCGTCCGCCAAGCTCTTCTCGACTGCCTGCTCGGCCTTGATCTGGTCGAGCCCCTCGCCCGAGAGATCGGCGGCGACGCGGACCTTCGCCCGGTTGAGGTCGATCTTGTCGTGGATCACATCCTCGATCTGGCCGAAGTCGGTGGTGACGTCGAAGTTGAACTGCGTCGCCAGCTTGGCGAGTTCCGCCTCAGCGCGGCTCATCTTCAGCTCGGCGTCGTACTTCTGGATCTTCCGCTTCAGCTCCTCGAGCTTCTTCACGGCATGCTCGATCTTCGTGACGTTGTTGCCGTAGGCCGTCTCGTGGAGCTTGAGCTGGGCCTCGTTCTCCGCGAGCTCCTTCTTGGCCTTCTGGAGTTCGAGGGCGAACTTCGACGCCGTCTCGCGCTCGCCGGCCTTGAGGTAGGCCTTCACCTGGGCCTCGAGCTTGGCGACGTGGGAGTTGTTGGCCTCGACCTGACGGTTCACCCGCTCGACGAGGGCCCGGTATTTCTCCAGGCCTTCACGGCCGTCCTTCATCTGATCGACCGCCTTGTCGTACTCGTACTGGAGTTGGGCGATCGGATCGGCTGTCCAAAAGAAGTTGGCGATCTTGTTCATCTGGGCCGCAAGGGACTTCCAGAGTTTTCCGAGGATCATCGACGGCGTCTCCGTGAAACAGACAGGATCGGGCTGCAGACGGACCTTCGTCATACCCCCCATGCCGATGGGCGTCAAACCACCGGCGTCGGCCGCGCAATCGCTACCGACTCCAGGGCCCGAACGCTCTCCGGAATCCGCCTCTCCAAGCGCCGCAGCCGCGTCGCTCACCACCGGCTAACGAGTCACCTTGATGCCGGGATGAGCCGCGCGGAACTTCGCCACGGCAGCCTCCGTAAGACCGGTGAAACTGACGTCAACCGCCTTCAGTGCCGGCAGTTTGCCGAGCGTCTCGAGGGCGGTGTCGGTGATCTTCGTGCCCGACAGATCGAGGGTGGCAAGCTTCGCCAGGCCGGCGAGCCTTTCCACCCCGGCGTCGGTCACGCGGGTGTTCTTCAGCGAGAGCTTCGTGAGCGACGCGAGCTTGCCAACGGTCTCCATCCCGGCATCGCCGACCCGGGTGTCCCAAAGATCGAGATCGCTGAGCTTCCCGAGCTTGCCGAGGTGGGCCACGCCGGCATCGCCGATGCGGGTCTCGGCGAGATCGAGGAGCACGAGATTCCCCAGATCGGAAAGGGCCACGAGGGAATCGTCGTTGATGAGTGTGCCGCGGAGCTCGAGCCGCTTCATCTTTGAAAGCTTGGCGACATGAGCGAGCCCCTTGGCCCCGATGAACGTCCGCATCACGTTCATCTCGTCGATGTCGGTCCTGCCGGCGAAGGGCTCGAGACCCGAATCCCCCACTTGGCCGTCTTCGACGGCGAAGCCGCGGAGCTTGGGAAGATCGGCAAGGAGCTTCAAACCACGATCGCTGACGCTCGGGCAGCGGAGCTTCACCCGCTCCAGGCTCGGCATCTTCGCCACGTGCTCGATGCCGGCATCGGTGACCAGCGAACAGCCGCGGAGATCGAGGACGCGGAGCTTCTTCAGCGGCGCCAGATTCGCCAAGCCAGCGTCGGTGAAATTGTTGTAGAGGAGCACGAGCTGCTCGAGCCCCTCCATCTTCGCCACCGTCGCCAGCGCCGTGTCCGACATGTTGCTCGAGCGACGGAGGTTGAGAACCTTGAGATTCCCGAGCGCCACCAGCGGGGCGAGGCCGGCGTCGTTGACGTCGGTGTTCTCGAGCACGAGCGTCTTCAGGCCGGTGAGCTTGGCGACGTTTGGCATGCCGGCATTGGTCACCTCGGCGCCCCACAGCTCTAGCGATTCCAGGCCCCCGAGCGACTGGAGGAGGACGATGTCGGCGTCGGTGGCCGGGCGATCGGAGAGATCGACCTTCGTCACCTTCCCCTCGGGGCCGTAATCGACCGCACCGCCGCGGGCCTTCACCACCTCGACCGCCTTGACCTCGGCAGGGAGCGGCTCCAGGGCCGGGGCCTGAGAGAATCCGGAGAACACGAGCCCCAAGGCCACCACCGCCACCATTCCAATCCTGCGCATCACATCCCTCCTGCTGACTTTTTTGGCCGGAGCTCACGCTCTGTGAAAATAGTACCCTGCACCCCCGGGAAAGACGTCGCCGCGGGAAAAAAAACACCCTGTTCCCGGCGTGTACGGCCGGGAACAGGGTGCCGATGAATCCTCTCCGGCGGCGGCCGTGGCCGCAGCCGTCTCGATCAGGCGCCGCCGGTCCGCAGCACCTTCCAGCCGTCACGGGCCGTCGGACGGATGACGTGATCAACTTCCGGGGCGTTCTTGGCGACCATCTTCGCGGCATCCCACTCGATCTTCTTGCCCATGACCTCGGCACCATCGGCCGCCCAGACGGCGAGATTGCCAAGGAGGATCGTCTCGGTGAGCGGGCCGGAGTAGTCGGGGAAGTTCGACACCGCCTGCGGGCCGCCACGGATGGCGTTGACCCACTCTTCGAAGTGGCCCGGGGACTGGGTGTAGGTCACCTCGGCTGGGGCCGAGCCGCTCTTGAGCTTGAAACCGTTCTCGCAGTAGTCGCCAGGGGCGTAGAGCGTGTCCTTCTCGCCGATAACGAGGATCCCGCTCGAGGCGGTCTTGAAGGGCTTCTCGACTTCCTTGCCCTCGTCGTTCTTCTCGACATCCCCCTTGTAGCCGGCGAACAGCGCCTGGTCGGGGAGTTTGCCGCCGTCGTACCACTTCACCTTCACCGCCTCGCGCTCGCCGAGCTTCGGGAAGTCGAAGTCGATGATCGACCACTTCGGATAGGTTTCCTTGTTGTGGCCGCTGGAGATCGCCTGGACGCTCGCGGGATCGCGAAGGTTGAGGGCCATGAACGGCATGTTGAACGTGTGGCAGGCCATGTCGCCGAGAGCGCCGGTGCCGAAGTCCCAGAAGCCACGCCACGAGAACGGGTGGTAGCCGGCGGCGTACGGGCGGACGGCAGCGGGGCCGAGCCACACGTCCCAGTTGAGGTTTTCCGGGACCGGAGCCTCAGCGGGACGACCGCCCCCCTGCGGCCACACCGGCCGGTTGGTCCAGACGTGGAGTTCCTTGACGCGGCCGAGGTTGCCCCCCTTGATGAAGGCCGCCGTCTGGCGGAGCGAGTTGGACGCCGTCCCCTGGTTGCCCATCTGCGTCGCCACCTTCTGGCTGCGGGCGATCTCGCCCATCAGTCGGGCTTCGGCGATCGACTTCGTGAGTGGCTTCTGGCAGAAGCAGGCCTTGCCGAGATTCATCGCCGTCACGGCGGCCATGACATGGGTGTGGTCGGGCGTGCTGACGGTGACAGCGTCGATCTCCTTCCGCATCTCCTCGAGCATCTTGCGGAAGTCAGAGTAGGTCTTCGTTCCCTCGAAGGCTCCCTCGGCACGCTTCAGCTGGTTGGAATCGACGTCGGCAACCGCGACGACCTTGCCCGAACGGCCGGCGTCAGCCGAGTCGCTCTGCCCCTTGCCGCCGACGCCGACACACGCGAAGCGGATCTCCTCATTGGCCCCCTTCGTGCCCTGCGCCCGAACTTCGGGGGCGACGAAATACCCGGCCGACACGGCGGCCGTGGCTGCGGAGGCTGCCAGGAACTCACGGCGGGAGGGAGCGAGACGGGGCGAACGACGGCGGGGCATGGAAGTCACTCCGAGGAATGGGGGTGGCACGTGGCCAGCGGTGGCGGGATTCGCAAACCTGCCGGTCGGAAAGGAACGCGACCGACTGACGACACTGCCGCCCCCCGGTCGGTCAAAAGGATAGCCGCGCCGCGGTGCCGGTCGCAACTGTCCAACAGCGCCCGGCCCCGAAGCCCGCGGCCCCAAAAGTACCTCGAGTGAGGATCACCTCTCCAAACCGGTGCCGACGAGTCTGACAAGCCCTTCCACCGAGCCCTGGACATCATCCGCCCGGAGCCTGACCTCCTCAGCTGCCTCCGCAGAACACTCCGCGCCTGCGGCGTTCTCCTGCACGACCCGCTCCATCTCCATGACTTTCCCGTTGACTTGCTCGATGGCGAGGGCCTGCTCCTCGGCTGCGATGACGATCCGCCCGACTTCGTTGGCAATGTGGCCAACCTTTTCGGCTGCCAGGGTGGAGCAGCTTCGCGTCCTCCCGGCAAGACGCTCCCCCTCGCGCACCGAGGCGATGACCTCCTCGATCCGGTCGGCGGTATCGCGTGCGGCCGCTGCGGCCCGCATCGCCAGATTCCTCACCTCGGTCGATACCACCGCGAATCCCTCCCCGGCGCTGCCGGCCCGCGCCGCCTCGACGGCCGCGTTGAGGGCGAGGAGGTTCGTCTGAAACGCAATCTCGTCGATCGACTTCACGATCTTCGAGGTCGACAGAGCCGTCGTGGCGATGGCGGTGATCGACGAGGAGAGCGCGTCGATCGCCCCCCCCGCTTCGGCGACTGCCTCGCGGGCCTCGACGGCCAGTTGGTCAGCCCGCCTGGCCCCGGCGGCAGTCTCCCGGGTAAGGGCGGCGACGTTGTTGGTGGCCGAAGCGGTTTCCTCGAGTGCTGCGGCCTGCTCGCTCGATCGATTGGCAAGCTCGTGGCTGGCGGAGGCGAGTTGCGTCGAGACCCCTTCGAGATCACTGCTGGCGACGGCAAGCACCCCGGCCGCCCCGTTTACCGGGCCGATCACGGTCCGGAAAATCGCCACGCCCATCGCGAGGAGCGAGGCCACCGCCAGCCCGATGAGGCCGAGGAGGAATCGGACGAGCATGCGGGAACGGTCGATGTGTTTTTGAACTTCATCGGCAGTGCGCTGCTCGACCATTCCGAAGAAGCGGTCGATCGGAGCCATGATTCGCGCCTTCTCCCGATGATAGTCAGCGCCGTGCATCCGCAGGGCCGGCATCACGGGGGCTTTCTCCGCCGGGGCAATCTCCCCGCTGGCCGCGGGCTGCCTCGTGGCCGCAGCCGCGACTGCGTTCATCGCTTCGGTTTCCAGCGCCACCAGCCCATCGGAATTAGCCTGCGATTCCCGGAGGAGATCGAACTCACTCGTCGTGAAGCCCTCCGCCCTCATCAGATCCTGGAGGGGCGCGGCTGCGCCGTCGGGCCTCGGCTTCACGTCATCGACGGCGATGAAGTCCCAGTAGATCCGCTCCGGCGAGACCGGCCGCGGCCTGGCGCCGTTGCGGATCTCGAGAACCCCCTCGTACTGCGCCCGGAATCGAGGATCACCGGTGACGACGTACGTCCTCGCGAGGCGGGTGAGATCGTCGGAACTCTGCCGCAATTCGTCGGCGAGAAGATAGGAGCGGAAGCGCCGTTCCTGCGCCGCAAGCATGGCACGCTCGTTGGAGAGCATGAGCGTCGTGATTCCGCCGATCCCGAGGAGGAACACCAGAAGCCCCCCGAGGGCGGCGATCACCGCATTCCCCAACCGGCTCGTCGTGCGCATGCAATTCCGAGGCCTGTGGCCCCCTCCGTCGATGGTGTCCTGTCAGGGAAGAGTACTTCGAAGGCGGAGCGGATGCCCGGAGGAGGCCTCGCATCCGGTCGGGCTGGAAAAACTGTTCCAGGCGGCGGAATCGGGTTCTTCCCCAACACCCCCTGTTGCCGATATCACCCATCGGCAACAGGACCGGCGGCCGCATCCACCGCCCCGCTCCCATCGGCCCAGCACCTCGAACACGCACCCCGTGAAGGAGACCGCATGGCCACCCAAAAAGCAGCCCGCCCAGCCGCTGCCCTCCGCATCACCCTCCCAGACGGATCGTCCGTCGTGGGAAGCCAGGCAAGCCTGGCAAAGATTCTCGAGCTGACGCTCTTCCGTCCAGGGCAAAAGCCCGCCCTCCAGCCGCTGCGGGGCGCGCCACCGTCGCGCCGCGCTGCCTGAGGCCTTCGAGCCATAGGCAGTCAAATGTGCTCGGCGATCGGGCGGCCATGGCCGGCCACGATCGCGGCATACACCCTCCCCACCCGGTCGCGGATCGCGTCGGGGCCGCAGCGGGCGATGACGTCGATCCTGGCTGCCTCCCCCAAGCCCGTGCGGTATGAGGGATCGTCGAGGAGCCGGGTGATCATCGCCATCCAATCCTCCGCTGAGCGGGCGATCAGGCCGGTCTCCCCGTCGATGACGGCAGCCTCCAGGGGCGCCGTCGCCGCGACGACGCTCGGCACGGCGACCAGCGCCGCGGTCGTGCAACGGATCGGGCTCTTCGCCGCGCAAAACTGGTTGCCTGTCTCGAGCGGCGCCAGATTGACGTCGAACCGGGCCACCTCGGCGTGGAGCCCGAGGAGCGACACCGCCGGGCGGACTTCGATTCGTGCCGCGTGGGGCACGAGTTCGGGAACGGCGGCGAGATCGAGATGGCCGACAATCACCAGAGTGACGTCGGCCCGCCCGTCGAGGAGCCTGGCCAGCACCGGAGCGATCGTGGCAAAGTCACGGTGGTGCGTCGGGGTGCCACTGGCGAAACCGACGCGGAGCCTTCCATCGAGCGCCGAGGGCTTCGGCCCCGACCGGGCCTCGTCGGCCGCGGCGAGCATCGCTGCAGAGAGCCCGTTGGGAAGCACATGGACACGAGGCACAACCGCCGCCGCGGCCCTGGCCAGGCCCGGCGTCGTCACGACCACTGCGTCGCTCTCGGCGAGGGCCTGGCGGTGGAGCGCCACGTCGGCGAGCCAGCGTTGCCGGTGGTCCGCTGGCAGCCGGTCGATGAAGGCGATCTGACCGGAAGTGATCGCGGCCGGATCAAAGACGAGATCGTCGATGTCGTGGACGAGGGGGATCCCACGGGCCCGGCAGCGGTCGCGCACGGCGGCGAACGACTCCCCCCACTTGGCCCGGAAGACCGTGACAAGATCGGCCTCCGCGACGGCTGCAGGCACGCCGGCGTCGTCGATCGGCAACCAAGACGCCAGCCATCCCTCGGCAGCGAGGGCGGCGACGGCATGCTCGACCCGGTAGACATGCCCCGCACTCCGCGGGGCCCCCGAGAGGAAGAGCGCCCGGTGGCCCGGCGGCGGCGCCGGACTGACCGGCGGCAGGCCGGCGAGCTCCGCGAGGATTTTCTCGGCCCAGGGATCGCTGGAGGTGGTCGCCGCGGGCCCCTGCCGGTAGGGCGCGTAGGCCGCGGAAAGTCGATCGAAGGAGCGGGCCAAGGCGTCGAGCCGACGCTGCGCCGCGGCCTGTTCGACACCGGTGCCCACAGCCCGTGCCACCTCCTCGCCGACGCGCCGGAGAGCCTCCACGCCTGCCATCCTGCCCGCCTGGCCGCTCGCGTCCGGGGCCGGGCCACGCTGCCGGCGGAGCCCCGGCGACAGGAAGGCGTCGATTGCGGTGGCCGCCTCGAACGTGATCGTCGGCAACGGCACGAGGTCGACGACCCCGCGCACCGCCGTCCGCCAATCGGCGACGAGCGCGGAATAGTCGATCACGGTGCGCGGCATGTCGCGCGATCGGGCCTCGGCGTCGAGGACGTAGCGCAGCCAGAGGAGGAGACCGCGTTCGACGGCGGCCACTGCCGCTGGCCGAAACGATGCATCCCCGAGGCGTGCCTGGAGCGAGCAGGCCACCTCCAGGGGATCGCGCAGCGCCACTACAACACACGGCTCGATCCCCTCGCGGGCCAGAACGTTGCGCCACAACGGGAGGAGGCGGCAGACGCGTGGATCCTTGAGGACCAAGAGCTTTGCGTCGCCGAAGGCCGCGGCGAGGAGCGTCGCCGCTTCGTCCTCGTCGGCCATCCGCGCCGGATCGGCAAACCATGCGTCCGGCAGCGGGGCATCATCGTTCCAGCGGGTCCCGGCCGATTCGAGGAGCCGGCTGTTGAAGCGGGCGATCGATCGGGATTCCCAATAGCCGCACGGATTGTCGGCCGTCTCGGGCATCGGGTCGAGGGGGAGGCTGGCGCCGAGATGGCCGATGATCCTCGTCAGCGCCGAAGTGCCGCTGCGATGCATGCCGAGGACGAGGTAGGCGCGTCGATCCATGATCCGATTCCCTGCGTCGCCTCACGCGCCGCTTGCTGCACGGAGCTCGGCGAGCGACCGCTCGAGGAACGGCAGGGCCTGCGGCGGCATCCCGCCGAGGAGCAGCGGCAGCGCCGTCGGTGGGGCGAACGGCTCGCCCCGGAGGCGCACGTATTCCTCGTGGAAGATCGGGAAGGGATGGCGGGCCGCAGGAACATTCGTCGCCACGCCGCCATGAAACTGGTGAAACGTCCCCTCGCCGAGGAGATGGACAACCTCCGTGGCAATCGCGCAGGCCCGGCGATGAAAGTCGAGATTCACCAGTCCCCCGCCGGCGGTCTGAAAGCCTTCATCGAAGCCCCCGAGCCGATCGAACGTCTCCCGTCGAACGGCCACGCCATTACTCTCGGAAAGGGGAAGAAACCATCCACGCCGGCTCGAGCCGGCGAAGGCTGAAATCCGGAAAAGTTCATAGCCGTCAGCCCGCCAATCGACCGATCCGAGGAGACGATCCTCGACGGCCTGATCGTAGCCTTCGAGCATCGATTCGTTCTGAATCTTGGGGCCAAGGTGCCAGGCGAGCGTGGCGACCAGCGGATCGTTCCAGGCCTGGAAGGCATCGAGCGTGAATCGCACGACGCCGGGCGTGAGCATCCGAGCGCCGTCGATGCACACCATCACCGCCGCGCCGGTCGAGCGGCGGACAGCCTCGTTGATCGCCGCACTGGGGGATGGGGATGGCGGCGTGCGGAGGAGCGTGAACCGCGGACCTCCGGCTTTAGCCAACGCCGCGACGATCGCTGCGTCGAGAGGCACCGCCGAGCCGGCGTCGATGGCGATCACCTCGTACGCGCTGGGATCGACCCCGCGCTGGTAAGCCTCTGAGAGGGTGAAGAGCGTCCGCGGCGCCTCGCGGGCCATGTCGCGGAAAACCACGATCACCGACAGCCCGGGGGGCGTCATCCGCGCGGGGCTCCGGGGCCTTCCTCCGAGGATGGCGGGGCCGGCGGCGGAGCGGGAGCGCCCCCTTCGGCAAGCCATTTGTCGACCGCCATGGCTCCGTGGAGACCGATGCGGATCTCGTGCCGGGCCTGCGGCCGATGGGCGGCGGGGGTGCCGAAGCCGTCCACCCAGCGCTTCAGGTCGCGGCCGAGGAGCTTGGCGATCCGGGCCACCTCGGGGGCATACATCTCCTTGAGCACCGGCACGAGCGAAGGCCTCGGGGGGAGATCCTGCTGCTGTTTGTAGGCTTGGTCGGCGGTGAGAATCGGCACGACGCGCTCGGCGAGTTCGGTGGCAGTGAAGCCGGCAAAGCCGTTGGCATCGATGGCGAGATGGTCAGCGAGAGCCTCGAGCGTGCCGACCGGACAGGCTTCGATGTCGTCGCGAATGAGCGGAAGGAGCTGCTCCTCGGGAAAGACGGAAAGCCAGCGTTCCATGATCGCCGAATAATCACCGGCGCGGCGGGATCCGGCCGACTGAAAGTGATCGATGAACCATTGATCCGACACCTCGGCGTCGAGCATCTGGGCGCGCACCAGCGCCATCAGCGCCGCCGACCAGGCACGCTCGAGCGGATTGCGGAAGGTGATGAACAGCCGGACGTCGGGGCAGGCGGCCTGGAGCGCGCGGATCGATTCGGGGGGGAGCGAGGCATAAGCGGGAGTGATCTCACCGGAGCGGATCGGCTGGCCGGCGGCATTGGTCCGCGCGGGGGGCTCGAGGAGCTTGAGCCACTGCTCGACGAGCCGGGCATCGGCCCGGTCCCAGAAGTGGACCTCCTTCCCGCCGGGGAAGGCGATCTGCGGGTGGCGGGAGAGTTGGTGGTAGAGCCAGGTCGTCCCCCCCTTTTGAACGCCGATGCCAAGGAAGTCGACCATCGGTTGGAAGCCTCGAGCGGGACGGGAAAGGGGTGGAAAAACGGAGCTGAGCGGGGTGGATGCCCGATCATGGAATGGTAGATACGGGCCCGCCAACGCATCCGTCAAGCGCAGGCCCCGCAGACCGTTACAACAGCGGTCATCCCACGGTTTCCTTGGGCAGTGCCCCCGCTCGAACCCCCAGCGAAGTCAACGCCATGCCCTCGTCCCCGGTCACCACGACGCCCCCGTGGATGAGGTCATGCCTCATCGCCGCCGGCATCTACAACCTCCTCTGGGGCGCGCTCACCGTGCTCCGGCCGATGTGGCTGTTCGACCTGGCCTCCATGGATCCTCCCAACTATCCCTTCATCTGGCAGTGTGTCGGAATGATCGTTGGCGTGTACGGCATCGGTTATCTCGCCGCCTCATCCGATCCGGTGCGGCACTGGCCGATCGTCCTGGTCGGCTTTCTCGGCAAGGTGTTCGGGCCGATCGGCTATGTCGACGGTCTCCTCCGCGGAGAAGTGCCACCCGGCTTCGGGATCACGATCCCCACCAACGATCTCATCTGGTGGGTTCCCTTCGGGCTCATGCTGGCCCATGCGTGGCGGTGTCACCACAGCCAATCTGCCCGCGGAACAGAGCGGGAATCCCCGGACGCGATCGGTTCACCTTCCGAGGCCGCGGCACGATGACGACGCTGTGGGTTCTGATCGCCCAGATCATGGCGAGCACAACCATGGCCGCGATCGCCTGGTTCGTTCAGATCGTCCACTATCCGCTGTTTGCCCTCCTGCCATCGAGCGGCAGCAAGGCAGGGGAAGTTGCCGGCATGTCCCGTTCCGTGGCACGCGACTATCACGACGAGAATCTGCGACGCACCCGCCCCATCGTCCTCGTTCCGATGCTCGTCGAGGCTGCCTCGGCGGCGTGGCTGGCGTTCTATCCCCCGGCCGCCGTCGGTCGTGGCGCAGCGATTGCCGGTCTCTCTCTGG
>Ga0114974_10001529_pt1 | contig 18315 bp, 19 predicted proteins | sample S_130206_EF_Meta_FD_87318 | JGI IMG/M metagenome (GOLD analysis project Ga0114974, IMG submission 87318) | Freshwater microbial communities from Lake Simoncouche, Canada to study carbon cycling - S_130206_EF_MetaG | ecosystem: Environmental > Aquatic > Freshwater > Lake | place: Lake... | reverse complement strand
TGCAGTTCGGTGGTGTGACGGCGCTTGACGATGTCACCTTTGCTATTCGACGTGGTGAAATTCTTGGTCTCATTGGGCCGAACGGAGCAGGAAAAACAACCTGCTTCAACGTGATGACGGGCGTATATGCGGCAACCAATGGCGCAGTGCTGTTCAATGGTACGTCACTCGCCGGCTTAAAGCGTTTTCAAATTACCAAGCGTGGTATTGCTCGTACGTTTCAGAACATTCGTTTGTTCCCCGACATGACCGCAATTGAAAACGTCATGGTGGGTGCCGATGTGAATCATCGCACCAGTGTGGGTGCGGCACTTCTTGGTTTGCCTCGTCATCATCGCGAAGAAGCAGAAGGTCGCAACACGGCAATGGAGTTGCTCACCTTTATGGGCATTGCCGACCGTGCTGGCGATGCTGCACGCAATTTGCCTTACGGTTACCAACGTCGCCTTGAAATTGCTCGCGCACTTGCTACGAAACCGCAACTCTTGTGCCTCGACGAGCCTGCTGCAGGCTTTACCCCTGCGGAAAAAATTGAGTTAATGGAACTCATTCGCAAAATTCGCGATCAGGGGTACACCGTGCTGCTCATTGAACACGACATGAGCTTGGTCATGGGAGTAACTGACCGCATTGTGGTGCTCGACTTTGGCAGGGTCATTGCTACTGGCACACCAAGTGAAGTGCAAGACAACCCTGCAGTGGTTGCGGCGTATTTAGGAGTGCCCGACGATGATGCTTGAGGTGCAAGATCTACGAGTTGCCTATGGCAAAATTGAAGCTTTGAAAGGTATTTCTTTCAACGTGAACGAAGGCGAAATTGTTACCCTCGTTGGCGCAAATGGTGCTGGTAAAACAACCACCATGCGTACCATCTCTGGCTTGCGCAAGGTAGTGGGCGGAAGCGTTATTTTTGAAGGCAAAGACATTACGTTTATGCCTTCGCACGAGCGCGTGAAGTTGGGTATTTGTCAATCACCTGAAGGCCGTGGCATTTTCCCGGGCATGACCGTTCGAGAGAATCTCGACATGGGTACATACACACGCAAAGATCACAAATCGAGCGCCAAAGACGCCGACTTTGCACGCGTGTTGGAACTCTTTCCGCGATTGGAAGAACGCATTACGCAATTAGGCGGAACTCTTTCTGGTGGCGAGCAACAAATGCTTGCCATTGGGCGTGCGCTCATGAGTCGCCCGCGGTTGTTATTGCTCGATGAACCTTCAATGGGTCTTGCGCCAAAACTCATTGCACAAATTTTCAACATCATCACCGAAATTAATAAGCAAGGAACAACGGTGCTTCTTGTAGAGCAAAATGCGTCGCAGGCTTTGCGCCGTGCGCATCGTGGGTATGTGTTGGAAACCGGCAACGTAGTGAAAACTGGTCTTGGTGGCGACCTCTTAAACGACACAGCTGTACGCGCGGCGTACCTGGGTGGCCATTAAACCTGTGTCGTTTCCTTCCGACATCAACATTGCACGTGCGGCAAAGCTGGCCCCGCTCAGTGACATTGCCAGCCAACTGAACTTGCCCAGTGAGTTTCTGGAGCCTTATGGCCCAGGAGTTGCAAAGATCAAACTTGCAGCCTTAGAAGCCCTTCACAGCCGTCCTCAGGGCAAGTATGTGGTGGTCACAGCTATTACGCCAACACCTTTAGGTGAAGGGAAAACCACCACGTCGGTGGGTCTAGGTCAGGCAATGGGGAAGATTGGTAAAAAGGCGGTGCTTACTTTGCGCCAACCCTCAATGGGGCCAACTTTTGGCATTAAAGGCGGAGCTGCTGGTGGCGGGTATAGCCAAGTAGTGCCCATGGAAAATTTGAACCTGCATCTCACGGGCGATTTCCATGCGGTAACAGCGGCCCACAATTTACTTTCCGCGATGCTCGACAATCACCTCTTTCGTGGAAACGAACTGGGTCTCGACCCCAACAACATCACATGGCGCCGTGCACTCGATGTGAATGACCGTTCATTGCGGGCAATCTCCATTGGTCGTGGTGGGAAAATGGATGGGGTTACCCGCGATACGGGCTTCGACATTACCGCTGCTTCGGAAGTGATGGCGCTGCTTGGCTTGTCTACGTCGTTGAAAGATATGCGTCAACGTTTGGGTCGTATTGTGGTGGGGTACACCACAACTGGTGAAGCAGTAACTGCTGAACAATTGCGTGCCGCTGGTGCCATGGCCGTCATTTTGAAAGATGCGTTGCAGCCAAACCTCATGCAGACCCTAGAAAACACGCCGGTCATTGTGCACACTGGGCCGTTTGGAAATATTGCTACTGGCAACTCTTCGGTGATGGGTGACCTCATGGCAATGCGCATGGCCGATTATGTGATTACCGAAGCAGGTTTTGGCGCCGACATGGGCGCAGAACGTTTCTTCAACATCAAGTGCAGAGTGTCGGGATTGAAGCCCGATGCGGCGGTGCTTGTTGCAACTGTGCGCGCGCTCAAAGCACATAGTGGTGAATACAAAATTGTTGCTGGTAAGCCCTTGCCGCCAGAACTATTAGAAGAAAACCCAGAACATGTTTTGGCGGGAGCCGCAAATTTGCGCAAGCAAATTGAAAACGTTCAGGTACATGGTGTGTCGCCTGTAGTTGCAATAAATGCATTCCCCACCGACCACGACAGCGAGCATGCGGTAATTCGCCAAATTGCACAAGAGATGGGTGCGCGAGTTGCTGTGTGTACGCATTTTGCCAATGGTGGAGCAGGAGCAATTGAACTTGCTCACGCAGTTGTTGAAGCGTGCAATGAACCCACAACGTTTTCTATGTTGTACCCCGACTCGTTTTCGTTGCGTGAAAAAATTGAAAAAGTTGCCCAGACCATTTATGGCGCAGCTGGTGTGGAGTATTCCGAGTTGGCCAGCGAACAGCTTGATAGGTATGAACATCTGGGAATGGGCAATTTGCCTGTGTGCATTGCAAAAACACACCTCAGTATTTCGGCAGACCCCACACTGAAGGGGGCTCCAACTGGTCATATTTTGCGTGTGCGTGAAGTACGAGCCTCGGTGGGAGCAGGCTTTGTCTACCCCATTTGCGGCGATATGAGCACAATGCCAGGCCTTGGTTCAGCACCCGCTGCGGAAAGTATTGACCTTGACGACGAGGGCAATGTCGTCGGGCTGTTCTAGTCTTTTCACATGGCTATTCTCGACACCAACCCTTCACAGGCTTTTGCGAACGACCGTAAGCACGTATTTCACTCGTGGTCGGCGCAAAGTACTTTGAACCCATTGGTGGTTGCAGGTGGCGAAGGTGCGTGGTTTTGGGATGAGACTGGCCGTAAGTACCTCGACTTTTCAAGCCAACTCGTGAATGTCAATATTGGTCACCAGCATCCAAAACTCATTGCGGCAATTAAAGAATACGCAGACCACTTGTGCACCGTTTCGCCCATACATGCCAACGATGCGCGCAGCGAAGCAGCACGACTTATTTGTGAACTCGCACCTGGCGATTTGAACATGGTGTTTTTCACCAACGGTGGGGCAGAGGCAACGGAAAATGCAATACGCATGGCACGTGTTCACACTGGCCGTCACAAAGTACTTTCTGCGTATCGCAGTTACCACGGTGGAACTGCTGCGGCAATTCAATTGACCGGCGACCCACGACGTTGGGGTAGTGAGCCATCAACAACGGGCATCATTAAATTCTGGGGTCCATACCCATATCGCTCGCAGTTCTATTCGCAAAGCGACATTGAAGAAAGCGAACGCGCACTTCAGCATCTTGAAGACGTCATTATGGTGGAAGGCGCAAACAATATTGCTGCCATTGTTTTGGAGAGTGTTGTAGGAACCAACGGTATTTTGGTTCCGCCTCCTGGTTACTTGCAGGGTGTGCGCGACATTTGTGATCGCACTGGCATTGTGATGATTTGTGATGAAGTGATGTCGGGTTTTGGTCGATGCGGTGAATGGTTCGCTGTTGACCATTGGAATGTTGCCCCCGACCTTATCTGTTTTGCGAAAGGCGTGAACTCGGGCTATTTGCCTTTGGGCGGAGTCATTATTTCCGATCGCATTTCGGAAACTTTCCGCCAAAAGCCATACCCCGGTGGTCTTACCTACAGTGGTCATCCGCTTGCATGTGCATCGGCCGTTGCCTCAATCAATATTTTCAAAGAAGAAAAAATTGTTGAGCACGCACGGCACTTGGGTGCAGACATCATTGGGCCAGAACTCGAAAAACTAAAAGCGAAACATCCAAGTATCGGAGATGTTCGTGGCTTGGGTGTGTTTTGGGCAATTGAACTTGTGCGCGACCGCGAAACACGTGAGCCGCTTGTTCCATTTAATGCATCTGGCCCCGCCGCACAACCAATGGCCGATTTGGGAGCAGCGTGCAAGGCAAAGAACTTGTGGCCATTCACGCACTTCAATCGTTTGCATGTGGTTCCACCACTGGTCATTTCCGATCAAGAAATGCGTGATGGTTTAGCCATCATTGATGAGGCACTTGATGTTGCCGATGCGTTTTACACCGGCAAATAAACAGGGCTTAGCGATTCTGCGGGAACCCAAGATCAACAGTTGACGTGCGCGGGTCTGGCCAGCGCGAGGTAACTACTTTGGAACGGGTGTAGAAGTTGACGCCTTCTGGGCCGTACATGTTTTGGTCACCAAAGAGACTCGACTTCCAACCACCAAATGAGTAGTACGACACAGGTACGGGCACCGGCACGTTGATGCCTACCATGCCCACGTTGATGTCGAACTGGAACTGACGAGCAGCGCCGCCATCACGAGTGAAAATTGCCGTGCCGTTGCCGTAAGGGTTGTTGTTAATGAGCTCAACCCCTTCGTCGTAGCTCTTCACGCGAACAACCGATAAAACTGGGCCAAAAATTTCGTCGTCGTAGCATTTCATGCCAGGCGCAACATTGTCGATGAGGCTCGGCTTCAAGTAGAAACCCTGAGCAGGAACATCGGTGCGGCCATCGACAACAAGCTTGGCGCCTTCTTGAGTAGCGCCGGCAATGTAGGTGGCTACTTTGTCGCGATGCTCGCCGGTAATGAGTGGGCCCATTTCGCTGGTGGGGTCATTGCCAGCCCCCACCTTGATGTTGGGAATGCGTTCTTCAATTTTGGAAATGAGTGCATCGGCAATGGAGTCGTGTGCAAGCAATACGGAAATAGCCATGCAACGTTCGCCAGCAGAACCGTAAGCGGCGCTTACTGCAGCATCGGCAGCCATGTTGAGGTCTGCATCGGGAAGAACGAGCATGTGGTTTTTAGCGCCACCAAGAGCTTGCACCCGCTTGCCATTTCTTGTGCCGGTTTCGTAAATGTATTTTGCGATGGGTGTAGAACCTACGAATGAAATTGCTGCGATGTCTTTGTGCTCAAGTAAGCGGTCAACTGCAACTTTGTCGCCTTGAATAACGTTGAAGCAACCATCGGGAAGGCCAGCCTGCTTCAACAATTCGGCAATGAACATGGCAACTGATGGATCTTTTTCGCTCGGCTTCAAAATAAATGTGTTACCGCAACCCAATGCATTGGCAAACATCCACATGGGCACCATTGCAGGAAAGTTAAATGGTGTGATGCCAGCAACAACTCCGAGAGGCTGGCGAATGTTGTACACGTCTACTCCGGCAGAAGCCTGCTCGCTGTAGCCACCCTTTAAGAGGTTGGGAATTCCACAGGCGTATTCGATATTTTCAAGACCGCGTGCAACTTCACCCATTGCATCGGACAGTACTTTTCCGTGTTCGGCACTCAACATGGCGGCAAGTTCTTTGCGGTTTGCATCGACCAACTCACGCATGTGGAACATCACTTCTGCACGACGCGACAAGTTGGTGGCGCGCCAAGCGGGAAATGCTGCAGCAGCGCTGGCAACAGCGGCATCGACTTCTGCAATAGTGGCAAAGTCAACAGCGGCTGATTGTTCACCAGTGGCTGGGTTAAACACTTTTCCAGATTTGCCAGAGGTACCTGCAACAACGGTTCCGTTGATCCAATGCGAGATGCGATTCATAGTGCCTTCAGTCTGTGTGAGATGGAAAAAGTAAAGATCAGTGTAGGTATTGGCAGAGGTCGCGTTTCACGTATTTGCCGTGACCTTTGCGACCAGTGAAGGTGTCATTTTCCACAACGACCATGCCGCGGGAAAGCACTGTGTCGACCTTGCCGTCGATAACTGTTCCTTCAAATGCGCTGTAGTCGGTATTCATATGGTGTTTGCCGTTAATGCCAATAGTGGTTTTTTGATGTGGGTCCCAGACCACAATGTCGGCGTCGGCCCCTGGGGTAATAATGCCTTTTTTGGGGTACATGCCGAACATGCGAGCAGGTGTGGTGCAACACGTTTCTACCCAACGCTCAAGTGACAATTCGCCAAGAACAACGCCCTGGTAAATGAGTTCCATGCGGTGCTCAACGCCCGGTAAGCCATTGGGAATCTTGGAGAAATCGTTACGGCCAAGTGTTTTTTGGTCTTTGAAACAGAACGGGCAATGGTCGGTACTCACCACGGCGAGTTCGTTCATGCGTAAGCCCTTCCACAAATCACTTTGGTGATGATGATGGTCGTGACGTGAACGAATAGGAGGGCTGCACACAAACTTGGCGCCTTCGAAGTTTGGCTGCGAGAGGTGCTCTTCCAATGTGAGATACAAATACTGTGGGCATGTTTCAGCAAAGACGTTGAGTCCTTCGTGCTGAGCGCGGGCAACTTCATTCAACGCTTCCGATGCTGACATGTGCACGATGTAGAGCGGAACATTACCCGCTACTTGGCTGAGCACAATGGCGCGATGCGTTGCTTCGCCTTCGAGCAAACTAGGCCGGCTAATGGAGTGAAACACAGGGTCGGTTTCGCCCCGAGCAAGATGTTGTTGAACGAGTACGTCGATTGCCATGCCATTTTCTGCATGCATCATGATGACAGCGCCGTTGTTGCTTGCTTCTTGCATGGCGCGAAGTATTTGGCCGTCGTCGCTGTAGTAGGTGTCGGGGTACGCCATAAATAATTTGAATGAAGTAACACCCTCGTGCTCAACGAGGTAGGTCATGTCTTTCAAACTTTGTTCGTGAATGTCGCCCATAATTTGGTGAAAGGCGTAATCGATAGAGCAGTTACCGGCAGCTTTTTTGTGCCATGCGGCAAGGCCATCTTGAATGTTTTCGCCTTTGCGTTGCAGCGCCATGTCAACAATGGTGGTGATGCCACCCCACGCCGCTGCGTTGGAACCAGTTTCGAAAGTGTCGGTTGCTTCAACGGAGCCCATGGGAAGTTCCATATGAGTGTGCACATCGACGCCGCCGGGAATGACGTACTTGCCTGTTGCATCAATGACCTTGTCGGCAACGATGCCGAGTGCAGTTGCTTGGCCAGGTTGAAAAATGGCTTGAATCGTTTCGCCATCAATGAACACATCGCTTGCATAGCGGCCACTTGGGCTCACAATGGTGCCGTTCGTAATGAGGATGCGAGCCATGTGTAGAGCGTACCGATATTTAAAGTGGAGTCTGAGACACGGCTACAGTGCAAACAAGGGGGTTTCAATGGTTTCAATGAACGACAACGCGGCACGGATCTTGGCCGAACCCGTCACCGGCACACTTTCTATTGCGGGCTCCGATGGATATGCGCATTCCACCCCAGTGTGGTTTGTGTGGCGCGACGAGAAAATATGGGTAAGTACACATGCAGGGCGGCAAAAGCATGTAGATGCCGTTCGTTCAGGCAAAGGGTCTTTGTCGGTTATTGACCCCGCCAATAGCTCGCACTATGTGGAATTACGAGGGTCGCTGCACGTGGTAGACGACCCCAAAATGGAACTGCGCGATGAGGTGGTGCGCAAACACGGGCATGTCGATGGCAAGGCCTTTGACCCCGCTAACACTGTGCGCATTGGCATTGTGCTCACCCCAGAGCGGGTACTCGGCCGACATTGAGGACACGGAAAGGTTCTGAACACCGAGGGCGTACGGTACGGGTATGAACCCTCGCCACATGAACCGGCCCACTTCTCGCGTCATTTTGTCGGGCTTCGCGCTCGTCGGAGTTTTGCTTACCACTGTTTCTGTCTTAGGGCAGGTCAACGCCTTTAGTGCCATTACCGATGCAATAGGGGTCACTTCACCGCCGGGAACCTCGGCTGAAAGTTCAACAAGTTCTCCGTCAACCGATGAAACTTCCGATTCTGTTGTTGATGCACCAGCCAACGGAGACACGCCCGATGGAGAAGTTGCGCCAATTGACCCAGAAATTGATGCACGTATTTCTGCACTAGAAGATCTGGTTGTCACGCTTGCAGAAAATGACGATGCAACAGCAGCAACTCTCAGTGAAGTGACGGGGCTGGTAAAAACTCTCGATGCCGACCTTGCCACCGCAAAAACTTCACTTGGCAATCTTGCCGACCGTGTGGGTGCTAACGAAAAAGCAACGGCAACTTTGCGTTCCGATGTTGATGCAGCAAAAGCCGTTGTCGATGCGCTTCAAGTTTCGGTCGACAATCTCAAACTCCGCACATCACAACTCGATGAAACAGGAACCTATAGCGGTGTTGTGAAACCAAGCCAAATTTCGCCGCAACTTAAAGTTGACGACATCAAAGGCGACTGGCCTATTGCAAGAACGTCGGGAACACTTGAAGGCTCACGCATCAAAATGCCTTTTGGCCAATGTGCAAATGCATACCCGCAATACACGGTCGTTGTTGTGCCTGGAGTATTCGATGGCATTCAATGCTTACGCATTGTGATACCACACTAAAAAACTAGCGGCGGTTCTTTGCTGCAGCGCGTTGTTCTGTAGCCAATTTTTTCTGAGCTTTTTCTTTTTCTTTACGATCGTTACGCAGCGCACGCTTCGCGGCCTGTTCGGCTTCGTCGGCAACGCGCACGGAGGTGAGTGCAGACGGTGAAACAGGAAGTGCCCATTTTTCATCAGACTGAATAAGTTTCTTGAAACCGGCCAAACTGAGTGAGTACTGCACCACCATGAGTTTCACCATTTCCTCGCCAAACTTTTCAATGGCTTCAGGCAAAACGGCATTGAGGTCGTCAAGTGATGGGTCGTCGGCTGCTCCGGCAAGAACTTCAATGCAGTGCTGGGTGCAGGGTTCACACAAAACAACGCATACATCGCCAGCGCATTTACGGCGTGTTGCGCCTTCACGAATGGCGCTTGCCAAGGTGTCGGGTTCGTCGAAGGCACCATCGCTGAGGCCTGCGCTTTGGGCCAGCACTGTTTGCAGGTCTTCTTCAAGGGCTAGGGCTGCTGTGGTGATGGCTTCATCGCTGGTGGCAGCGAGGGCATTCACAAAACGGCGTTCCAAAATGATGAGGTCGCGGGAGGAAGTCACGGCGCCACTATAGGTTGTAGAGCGTGAGTGTGACGATAGATCCAGCCAACTTGGCAAAAGCAGTAGCCCGCAGACCCTTTGGGTACCTCATTACCGTGAGCCCAAATGGCGAACCACACCTTCGGGCTGTGGTTTTTGTGCCCGAAGGCAATGCCTTGGTGGCTGCGGTGGGTCAGCGCAGTGCCGACAACGTGGCGGTGAATGGAAAAGCAACGTTGCTCTGGCCGCCACACATTGGTGGGGTAGAGGAGTTCGACGACCACACGGTCATTGCCGACGGACACGCCACAGTGCAGCCCCGCGACGATGGATCAAGCATTTGTGTTGTTGCTTACTCGGCAGTGTGGCATCGCCCTGTGCGGCCCATGACGGCTGGCTAATTATTCGGTAACTAGGGCTTGAATTTCTCCAACCACGACAGGAATACGACGCGTCGTGGTGACCGAAGGAAGCGTCCCTCTTTTCCCAAGGTTTGATTTCCATGAAACTGACCAACGGATGGCAACACTGGCATTCCACGTTTTGCGTGAAGAACTGTGCGCATACGAATACATGCAGTTGCTTTTTGCATCGTCGCCATCGCTTTCGTGCCACGCTTTACCCGGACCCGAACACGTGAATTTCCCGTTGTTCTCCGCCGTTGCATCGCCAGGGTTCACCAAGAGTGTGTTGGGTTTAGCAGTAACAGTGACCGTGACAATGCCACGTGGTGTGGGTATCCATGCAGTGGTGGAAACGGTGCGCCATGAACTATTTGTTACCCACCACCACGTAGGTAACTTCACAAGTGCTCGCTGTGCAGGTGGCGCAGTGTTCACAAATGGCACAGGCAAAGTGTTCCACGAATATGCAGCAGCTTGTTCTGCCAATGTTGACTCGGCGATAACAGGAATCCAGTGAAAGCTGAGTGCGTAAGGTTGGCCGGCAACAGCTGGTGCGCAGGTACGCACATACCAACGGTAGGTGATGCCATTGCGAACAGTAAATGAATATGGTTCGTTTTTGCTGTCAGAAATAACGGTGGTATTCCAGGTGCAACGCGATTCGGTAGTAGCGCTATCAGAGTTGAACGTGACCCCAGCAGTAATGGTGTTACCCACAACATCGCCAGTGACATCGATATCGGTAGATGCCCCATGTGCAATGTGTGATGGAACACCAAGCGCAGCAATGAAGATGCAAGCGGAAAGTAAGAGTGGCGTGCGCATAGAGGAAAGTGTCCTTCCCCTACAAAGGTGAGCCCATCGTATTGCAGAAATGGATGAGGTTTTTCGCCGAAATATGGTGCTGATATGTGATCTCATAGTCACTGTCATTGTGTGAAATAGGGCAGGTAGACTCTCATCACCCCAAAATCAGGTCTTTTATGAGCGCACAGCACCCCGATATTGCAGCAGAACAGGCATTTATTGATCATGCCTATGAATGCTTGGAACTCAGTAAGACCGATGCCTGGAAACTGCGCGACTTAAGCGAGGCCGGTCGTGGAGGTACTTTCCAAGCCCGCTATGAGCGCGATGTTTTCGATGAAGCCCTAGTGAATCGTTTAACGGCACTCGACCTTGGTGACGCTGCGTTGGTTTTCGGTCGCATCGACCGTTTTGCAGAAAGCCCCGATGCGCTCGAGAGTTTTCATATTGGGCGATTGGCAGTGTCTGACCAAAATCGCGAACCAGTTGTTGTCGATTGGCGCGCACCCGTTGCTGAACCCTTTTATCGCGCAACAGGTCGCGAAACAATGGGCTTGGCACGACGTCGACATTTCTCGGTGCAAGGTCACGAACTGCTGGGCATTGAAGACGAACTTTTCGGACAAGGCCATGTTGGTATTGGCAGCGACGGACCCACCACAATCACCGAGGGTGGCGCGCAACAAAACTTGCGCGGCTACAGCACGTTGTTGGCTGCGTTGCAACGTGGTCGTACCGGCCAACTTGGCGACATCGTGGCCACCATTCAAAGTGAGCAAGATGAAATTATTCGCTCACCGCAAGCGGGTGTGTTGGTGGTACAAGGCGGGCCAGGCACAGGAAAAACAGTTGTTGCTTTGCATCGTGCTGCATATTTGCTTTATACCTTTCGTTTTCCGTTAGAGGCTCAAGGCGTATTGGTCATTGGGCCTAACCGCGTGTTCTTGCGTTACATCGAACGCGTGCTGCCCAGCTTGGGTGAAGCAGGTGTACAACAAGTAGTGCTCAGCGATTTGGTGCCCAGCGTTACTTATGGCGCACGCGATGCAGTGCTTGCCGCACGGGTGAAAGGCGACATGCGCATGTCGAAGGTCATCACCAAGGCTGTGAGCGACCGTGAGCGTCCTTTACGCGACAATTTACAATTGCCCTTCAGATCGGGATACGTACGTTTAAGTGCGCAAGATGCTGCCAATATTGTTCGCCAAGGAAGGCGCCGCTTTCGGCGACACAACGCTGCACGTAAATGGGTGGAAACAGAAGTGCTGCAGGCCTTAGGAGCCTCATGGCGCGACCCAGGTGTTTCTCTGTCGGAATTGAAAGATTCTGTACGACCATTGCCTGAATTCCGCATTGCTATGGAACGGATGTGGCCGTTGCTTACTCCTGCGCAATTGCTGAACGACCTTTACGGATCTAAAGCATTGTTGCGTTTAGCTGCAGAAAATATTTTGAGTGAAGCAGAGTACACATCGCTGTATCGCGAGCGCACGCAAGATATTGAGTCGGCGCGATTCAGTGAACACGATGTTGCTGTTCTTGACGATGCCTTTGAAGTTCTTGGTCCGTTGCCAGGAAAAAATGGAAAAATTGATGAGTCAGATGAAATTCGCACTTACGGTCACATTGTGATTGACGAAGTGCAAGACCTCACCCCAATGCAGTTGCAAATGGTGTCGCGGCGTTCACTGAATGGTTCCATGACCATTGTGGGCGATATGGCCCAAGCAACGGGTGCGCTCGCGCCAGAATCGTGGGCCGATGTTCTGCGGTATTTGCCCGATCGTAAAGAGCAGCGGGTCGTGGGGCTTTCAGTGGGCTATCGCATTCCTGCACAAATAATGGAACTTGCCGACAAGGTAATGCATGCTGCAGCGCCTGGTCTGCGCTCTCCGCAATCGGTGCGCGAAGGCGATGCTGGCCCGCGCATTGTAAATGCTGCGCAAAATGGTGACACGTTGCTCGATGCTGTGACCTCAGAAACAAAAGCACTTATTGAAGAACTTCCGACAGGCAATGTTGCTGTAGTTTGCCCCGACAGCATGGTGTCTGCAGTTTCCGATGCACTCAGCGCTGCTGGCATGAGCCATGGTAAAGCTGCAAATACGGCGCTCGATACTGGCCTCACTGTGGTGCCGGTGAGTTTGGTGAAGGGCTTAGAACTCGATGGCGTGGTAGTGGTAGAGCCTCAAGACATTGTAGAAATTGAAACCTTGGGTCTGCGTGCTTTGTATGTTGCGCTCACGCGGCCAACTCAGCGTCTGACCGTTGTGCATCTTCGGCCGCTGCCGCCGTGCATGGTGTATTAATTCACTATTGCTGAAACAAGACTGGGAAGAAACCGCATTGCCTTGTCGGCGTCGGCCGGACGTTTACGGTCGACTGCAGTTGTAAACAAATTGATCATGCGTTGTGTGTCGTTCAGGAGTTCTTCAGACACGTTGGCTATTTGCGGCTGAATACCAATCCAAATTGCTTTGATGTCGGCAAGTTTTGTACGCGCAGTTGCCGTGTCGCCTTGCGCAACGTCATTGCCAACTTCTTTACCGGTCTGCAGTAATTGCGCAAACAACTCTTCAGTACTTCCGCGAGGAATGGTTGTAGTAGTAGATGCGCTAGGAGAAGTTGTTGCCGGTGCATTTGCACCACCGTTATAGGTGGTAGCACAGCTGCTTAATGCGGCTATGGCACACAAACCAAGAAGAGCAGATTTCTTCACTGTGCTGTTACCAAGATTCGAGCGCTGGCAAAAGGACCAACACCAATACGTTGGCCGTCGATTTCTACAGTGACACTGCCGTCGGGTGATGTGGCAGACACCATGCCAGACTTACCCGGTTGAATTTCAGCAGTTTCTAAAAACTCTAAAAGTCCGGGAGTGAATTCGAGTTCTTCAGGAATGCGGTCGACGGTAAAGCCGCGACCAGGAGCAACATCTACTAAGCGCATTACTAACGTGGCTAGGTATTGGGATCCTGGGATGGGGTTTCCATGCGGGCATGTTGTGGGGTTGCCTAGTACTCGGTCCATTGCCATTTCCACTTCGGACGACATGACGTGTTCCCAGCGTCCTGCTTCATGATGAGCGTGGGCCCATGAGAGACCCAAAATATCGGTGAGGAATCTTTCGGCAATGCGGTGTCGTCGCACGGTACGCAGTGCAAGTTTCTCGCCACTTTCAGTGAGTGCAATGCTTGAGCCAGAAAGCGCAACAAGACCTTCGGCCTCCATGCGCTTCATCATTTCAGAAACCGAAGGACGTGAAACTTGAAGGCGCTCAACGATGCGCGCTTGAATGACCTCTACGTTTTCTTCAAGAAGTTCGTAGATGCATTCGCAGTATTCTTCAAATGCTGGATGGTGTTCGCCTGGTGAGGCCATAACACGAGCCTACTCGGGCTGACGCCCAACTGCCCTCAGCCCGGCCCATGCCAGCGAAGCAAGTTGCTCGCCAACAATATGAGCATCGAAAGGTTCCCGGCGCTGAATGAGGTGACGCGCAACACCTTCGCTCATGCCAATCAGTGCATGTGCAACCATGCGCTGGTAGTCGGCATCAACTCCAGCTTCAATGAGAGGTGCAATAAGTTCAGCAACAGACTTTTCTACATTGCGGGCAACGACTGCGAATTCTTCATCGCGGCGGGTACCCCCACCAAAGAGCAACGAGAATGCATTTGGATCACTGGAAAGCCATTCAAAATACGCAACCATCCCGGCAGCAGTCTGTGCTTTGCCGGTGGGAACACTTTTTGTAGCTGCTGTGATGGCATGAATCATGTTTTTGCCAACAGTGTCGAGCACAGAGATATAAAGCGCACGCTTAGAGTCGAAGTGCTGGTACAAAACTGGTTTTGTGACACCAGCAGCATCGGCAATATCGTTCATTGATGTTGTGTGATAACCGCGCTGTGCAAAAACAGTGAGGGCTACTTGGAGCAATTGCTCGCGCCGATCTGCAGCAGTTAAGCGTGCTGGTGTGGTCATGCTCATATGCCATTCTCGCGATCTTCTCGCTCGGCTGCCTTAATGGCATGACCGAGAACTATGGAGGGTGCCAACAAAATGGATCCGATGACAAGGCATACCGTAATGATGGTGACCATGGTTGACGTGAATTTCAGGGCAAATGCCATAACGAATGCGGCCATTGACACTGCGTACAACAAGTAACCAATGCGGTTGGCGAGCAGCGTGTACTTGGCAAATTGCTGGCGACGAACACGCACTGGGTCGTGTGATGCAGATGTTGGTGGAGGAAAAGCCATAAGGTTTCACAGATGGTAGAGGCGAGCAATACAAAAGGTACTCAGAAAGATGGCATTCTTGCCACTCTCGAGTGGCAAGACGAGGTCGCACTGGTCACTATTTGCCGTCCACAACGGCGCAATGCGGTGAATCACGCCACGTTGCTGCTCCTACAGCAATTTCAAGAAGAGGCACGGAGAAAAGCCCGGGTATTGGTGCTGACAGGTGAGGGTGAAGGGTTTTGTGCCGGCGCCGACCTCACAGGGGTGGAAGACGAAGAATTTGGTAGTGCGCTTTCTGCGACATTGATTGGGTTCACGTCGTTGCCGTGCATCACTTTGGCTGCGGTTCATGGTCATGCGTTAGGCGCCGGCACCCAACTGGCGGTTGCTTGCGACCTGCGAGTTGCCACCCCGTCGAGCGTCTTTGGTATTCCGGCAGCAAAACTGGGTCTTGCTGTAGACCAGTGGACTATTGAGCGCGTGTCGGGGGAGTGTGGTGCAGCCATTGCGCGCAATATGTTGCTTGGTACAAGCACGTACAGTGGCGAACAACTTCACACACAAGGCGCGGTACACAAACTCGGTGTGCTTTCCGACGCACTCGAGTGGGCGCGTTATCTCGCTACTTTGGCACCCATCACAATTGCAGCACACAAACGTGGGCTAGAAGCTGTTGCTGAAAAAATCGTTGATGATGCAGCCTTCGAAGCGTTACGTGCTCAAGCGTGGGCAAGTGCCGATGCACACGAGGGTCGCACAGCATTTCTTGAAAAACGTAAGGCACGTTTCACCGGAAATTAACAGCGGCTTACGCCCCCGCAGGCAAAAGCAAGTTGATATATCGGTAGAAATAGAAAAGCGTCACAAGAAACGGAATGCTAAGTAACGCATACGTTGCAATACTTGCTACGCGACGTTTGCTAACGCGACGTGAAATTCGGGTGCGTATAAATTTTCGAGAAGTTGCTAGTGCAATGAGTAACGCAGCACATAACAGAGTGGGAAATATTGCACTGGTGTCGGAAAACCATTTACCAAAATCATTTGCTGATACATCGGAAATCATCTCGGGTGAGGAGGTCTCGACAACTTGAGGAATTGAGGTTGTGGGTATTGGTGTGCTGGAGGGCGTGCTAGTGGGAATGGTGGTGGGAGTAGTAGATGAGAGTTCAGCGCGCACAACAAGACGTTGGCTGGTACTAAAGCGCGGGTGGCACGTAATGAGTGTGAGAGTTGCTACTTGCGGAGTGTTGGCAAGCACCGATGTTTTGTCAGGAGTAACTACCGAAACCTCTTTGACGGTGTAAGCGAATTTTCCTTTTGGTGTTGTGATGTAGATGACATCGTCGGGCGCGATTGTGTTCAGATTTCCAAATGGGGCGTCGTAAGAAGTGCGATGTGCAGCGATTGCGCTATTGCCCATTTCTCCGGGCAGTGGAGTGTTGGGGAAGTGGCCGGGTCCGCGTCGAAGATCTTTTGGCGTAATACCTTCTACAACGATTTTGGAAATATTGATGCTCGGAATTTCAATGAGCGCAAGCGCATCGACAACAGGCAGGAATGCTGAAGTGCCGCCTGTCGTAGTCGGCTTTATCGAAGTAGCCGTGGGCCCTGTGGCTGAAATGATGGAATTAAATTCCTGGCGTAGAACACTTTGCGCGCGCCGTGTTTCAATGCCGGTACCCCACAACTGGTAGACAACGAGTCCGAGAAGCAATAGGCCGGTAGTAATAAAGCTCTTGCCGACGAAGCCAACAACGCGAGCAGTTTTGTGATTCATCTTCCTTTACGTTAGTAGTGCGTTTGCCCTCTGCCATGGCGATGGGTAGCGTCTCGGTATGAGCAGCGTTGATGAAGCAGTGCGTTTGCGCAATGCTGTAGTGCTTCTGGGGTCATTCCCTGCTCTTGCCGAGGCTTCGCTTGTTGTGAAAAAAGGTGAAATTGCACTTATCAGTGGCGCAAATGGCGCTGGTAAAACAACTCTGTTGCGGCTGTGTGCAGGGCTCGTGCCTTTGGCGCGAGGCGAAGCAACCGTGCTGGGGTTTGATCTTGCAACTCAGCGTAGAGAGGCTCAAGCACATGTAGGACTGCTGGGTCATGCGAACGGGTTATATATCGATCTCACCGCACAAGAAAACTTGCAGTTCTGGGGTGCAGTGGTTGGCGCTTCTACACAAGAAATTGCGTTGTCGGCGAAACGCATGGGTCTGCATACGCGTCTTTTAGGTACCACCGTTGCAAAAATGTCTGCAGGTCAGCGTCGGCGAACCGCGTTAGCGATTTTGATTATCCGTCGTGCTTCATTGTGGCTGCTCGATGAACCACATGCGGGTCTTGATGCTGCAGGAAGAGATGAAATAGACAATATTTTGCGCGAGGCTACATCTGCAGGGGCAACGGTCATTGTTGCGTCACATGAATTAGAACGCGCTGGTGCGCTTGCTACGCGTCGTATAGAAGTTGTTGGTGGAGCCATTGTGGAACACGGTGCACAATGACACAGCTCTCCACTTCAACGATGTCAGTTGCGCGAGCAATTGCTACCAAAGATTTGCGTATTGAATGGCGCAGTAAAGTTTTAGTAAACCAGGTGTTGCCTTTCGCCGGAATTGTGATGGTGCTTTTCGCTTTTGCACTTGACAACGATGGTATTTTGCAACGTGTCGCCCCAGGTCTTGTGTGGCTCGCCGTTTTATTTTCTTCCTTAATCGTTGTTCAGCGCACATTTGCCATTGAGGCGGCCGACAATGCGCTCGATGCAATAAAAGTTGCTGGCGTGTCGCCGGCAGGTGTGTTCTTAGGCAAGTCGGTGGCTCTAGTTGTGCAGCTGCTTCTTTTCGAATGCGTGCTCGTGTTGTTGTCTTTGGTGCTCTATCAGGTGCACTTGTCGTGGGGCGGAGCAGTGCTTCTCGTCACAGTGAGTTTCTTGGCAAATATCGGAATCGCCGCGATGGGGGCGTTATACGGAGGTTTGGGTGCAGCGGCAAAAGGTCGCGAAACCCTCTTGCCGTTGTTGTTATTGCCTGCTGTGGCTCCTGTTCTCATTGCAGCTACCCGAGCCACTGAATCGGCGTTTGGGGTCGGAGGCGCCACGCTCGGCGAAGGATGGCCATGGGTGGCATTGCTCGCTGTATTTGGCGCTCTCTTTGGTTTTGGTGGAACACTTGCCTTTGGAGTGCTCACCGAAGAGTGAGAGATGGTCAAAAGCAACTAACTTCAGAAGAGAACACGCAGAGCAAAATGAACAGCATTCACCCCTTCCCCTCACCAGCAGATACACCAACGGGTACCCGCGCTTCTCGGGGGCTCGGAGTTGTTGTTTTCCTCAGCATGGTGTTTCTCACTTTGCTCGGGCTTTTCTTCACCGATGAAGACGTAGTGCAGGGGAGCACTGTTCGCCTGATGTATATTCACGTGCCCACGGCGTGGGTGGCGTACCTCGCTTTTATTGTCACCGCTGTTGCATCGGCAATGTTCATGTGGGGCAAACAACATTCCCTGACCTTCGACCGAATTGCCGGGGCATCTGCCGA
>Ga0114974_10001527_pt1 | contig 18330 bp, 12 predicted proteins | sample S_130206_EF_Meta_FD_87318 | JGI IMG/M metagenome (GOLD analysis project Ga0114974, IMG submission 87318) | Freshwater microbial communities from Lake Simoncouche, Canada to study carbon cycling - S_130206_EF_MetaG | ecosystem: Environmental > Aquatic > Freshwater > Lake | place: Lake... | reverse complement strand
TACTTCCGTTTGTAGAAAATTTTACCAAGTCGGAATAATTTGGTGACAACCAAAATTGGAATGTCACACAAGGAAGTGATGCTGCAATTTATTTGGCAAATAATCATTATTTTTTGAGGTACAATGGTGTTAAATGGGAAAAATATACTTTGCCATATAAAACTATTATCAGATCCGTATTTAGTGATGCTGATAAAATTTATTGTGGTTCCTACAAAGAATTTGGTTATTGGCAAAGAAGCAACGGAAAGATGTATTATTATTCAATTTCAGAAAATAAAAACCTCTTTTATGGTACTTCCGATAATGAAGAAATCTGGAAAATATTTAAATATAATAATAAAATTTATTTTCAATCCTTTAACGAACTTTTTATTTACAGCAATAATTCGGTTGAAAAAGTAAAGTTTCCATTCCAAATTTCGTATTGTTATGTAGTTGATAATGAAATATATGTAGCTTCAGTAAGAGCAGGGATTTATGTGATGAAGGGAAATTCATTTAAAAAGAAAGAGAATTGGTCTTTGATAAATGATAATATTATTCATAACATAGAAAAGAACGAAGGGAAATACTATATTTTCACCAAAAACAAAGGGGTTTTTATAGATGAAAAAGAGGTCTTAACTGCTTGGAAAAATCCTTTAAATGAAGAGCTCAAAAATGAAGTTATCCTAACTGCAAAATTTGTAAACAATCATATTTTAGCTATTGGAACGGCCTTACACGGCTTATATATTGTTGATCTTAAAGACAATTCCTATAAAAACATTAACAGACAAAATTCTTTAAAAAACAATGCCATATTATCAATAGCAGTTGATAAAGAAAAAGACCTTTGGCTGGGGCTAGACAACGGAATTGCACATGTTGAAATCAACTCTGCAGTAACAATTTTTTCAGATAATTCAGGAATATTAGGTTCTGTTTATTCATTGGCACAAATAAAAAACAACTACTTATTTGCCACCAACCATGGTTTATTTGAATATAAAAACAAACAAATAAAAGCAATTCAAAATGCTCAAGGACAAGTTTGGGATATTTACAAATCGAATAATTCGTTTATAGTTGGGCACAATGATGGAACTTATCTGTATGAAAATGAGACTTTAAAAAAAATAAATACTATAAGTGGCGGTTGGAAATTATTAAAAAGCGATTTTGATAATGCTTACTTTCAAGCAAATTATTCGGGGATTGTATGCTATCCAGAAATTAATGATTTGACTAAATGGAAATTTCTTGAAAAATTAGCAAAACCAATTAGGAACATAGCTCAAAATAAACCGAATGAATTATGGGCTGCTGATAATTACAGAAGTCTGTACCGAATTGAATATGAAAATTATAAAACAGTTAAAATTGAAAACGTTTCACAGTCAAATGGAATAGTAAATGATTACGGTGTTAAAATATTTAAGTATAAAAATAAAATACTTTTTCTGATCAATAAATATTGGTATTACTATGATTCAATTGCTGGTAAACTAGTAAAAGACACCTTGTTTAACAACGTATTTAGTACTATTTCTGAAATTATAGCAATAGATGACACTAATTTTATTGTACTAAATTCAGGTATGTTGTATGTTGTTTCTCAAGATAAAGGCGAGTTTTTTTTAGAATTGATTCCAGAGAAATACTATGACGGAAGAATTATTTTTGAGAGTACAAAAGCCTATAAAAACGGAAATTCAATATTATTAAATTTGGACGACGGCTTTATTTCGTATCAATTGTTTAGAAATAAAAAGCGTATTCCGAAAATTTCAGTCGAAGGTTTTTTTCAAGGTAATTTAATTTCAAATGATATCTCCGTTAATTACAACCAACCCGTTGAAATCAATTGTATTTCTGATTATTTTGGATACAATCGCCCTGATTTATTCTATAAATTCAATGATTCAAAATATTTTATCAGAATTAAAAAAGGAAATATTGTTCTTAATAATCTAAACAGTGGTAAGCAAGAGCTCAATTTTTATTATTTTGATGGACATAAATATTCAAAAATTGCATCTTATGAATTCAAAGTTGATAATCCTTGGTATTTCTCCTTTTGGATGATATTATTCTACATGGGTCTAATTTCTGCTAGTTTTTTCATTTATTACCGTTGGAATAAAATTAGATATAATCAAAAATTAAAGTTGAAGGAAGAAGAACTTAAACACCAAAAAGAAATTCTTGAGATTGAATTGAAATCTCAAAATGAATTGAACATACAGCAGTATGAAAAACATATTTTAGAATTAGAAATACAAACTAAATCTTCAGAGGTGGCTGTTAAATCATTGTCAATAGCGAAACAAAGCGAAATGATTGAAAATATTCAGTCTATTTTAGATTCTGATGTTGATTTAAATAAGTTGAAAAGTGAAATCAAAAAGACTATTAAAATTAATGCTATAAATAAGCAAGAATGGAAAGCTTTTGAAACCAATTTAAATCAAATTCATAATGAGTTTATTATTAATCTTTCAAAGAAATATACTAACCTAACTTCCAAAGACATCAAATTGTGTGTGTTATTAAAAATGAATCTTACGTCTAAAGAAATAGCACCAATGATGAATATTAGCTTTAGAGGTGTTGAATTACAGCGCTACCGTTTAAGAAAAAAATTAGGAATATCACAAGAAGAGAATCTTAACAAATTTCTTATAAATGTATAAATAATTACTCTTTTTTAAGAATAATTTATTTTTATCAACTATTAGTTACCATATTACAACTCATCATTATTACATCGTTTGTCTGTTTTTTAGATGTATATAATAACTTTTTAATTAATTTTAATTATTTGTAAATCAATATTTTATGTTTTAATATTTAATAATTGATGTACTTTTGTAGTAGGATTGCTATTGCAACTATAACGTTGTAATTGACTATGTTTGTATATCTAATTTTAATTAATCTGGAAATTGTATGAAAAACTTTATTTCATTGTTGGTATTTCTCATTTTGCCTATTTTATCTATTGCACAATCAAACAAGGGAAAAGTTATTGATATAGTAGGAAATCCAATTTCAGAGGTTACCATATCTAGTGGAAATCAAATTGTAAACTCAGCACTTGATGGTACTTTTTCTATTAATGCTTCTATTGGAGATAAAATAACATTTTCGAAATTAAATTTTGAAACAATTATAACAAAAGTTTCAAATGACATGACCATTCAATTATTTGAAAATAAACCAAATTTATTGACTGAAGTTATTGTTGTTGGGTATGGAACTAAAAAAGTAGGTTCTATTACAGGTTCTGTATCTCAAATTAAAGCAGCTGATATATTAAAAACACCCTCACAGAATGCCATGCAAGCAATTCAAGGTAAGGCAGCTGGTATAAATATTGTTACAAATGATGAACCTGGAGCAAATCCTTCCATAAGAATTAGAGGATTAGGAACATTAATGGGAGGTAGAGACCCTCTGTATATAATTGATGGAATCGAATCCTCAAGTTTAAACGGATTAAGTACCAATGAAATTGCCACATTAGATATTCTTAAAGATGCCTCTTCATTGGCAATTTATGGTCAAAAAGGTTCAAATGGTGTTGTGGTTGTTACTACAAAAAAAGGAAAAGGAACCATCAAAGTTACTTATGACGCTTATTATGGTCAAAAATTCATTCAACGAAAAGTAAGAATGTCAGATTCGTATCGTTATGCTTATTATAACAATACTGCATTAGGATCTTCAAGCTATTTTAATTTTGAACAGCCTAATAATACCAATTGGCTAAATGAAATAACTTCAAATGGCGCTGTTTCAAGTAATCATATTTCTTTGTCTGGAGGAAGTGAAACTGCGAATTATTACTTTAGCGCTACAAATTACAAAGAAAAAGGAATTCTAAACGGAACTCAGTTTGAAAGAACTAACGTTAATTCTAGAAATGAATTCAAAGTTTTAGATAATATTTTGAAAATATCTCCTTCCATAAATCTTTCTATCGTTAATAATACTCCTAAACCTTTGAGTGCTTTTACAAACGCATACAAACAATCTCCTATTGTACCGGTACGATTTGAAAACGGAAGATGGGGAGTTCCTTTGCGTAATATCGATACGGGTGTAATTGATATTAATGGAAGTGATCGTTTTAACAATGTGGGAAATCCTGCAGCACAGTTATATTATACGAATGAACAAAATAAAAATGTTACCTTGTTTGGTTCCATAGGTGCGGAACTTAAAATCTTAGAAAACCTAAAATTCAATTCTAATTTTGGAGCAACTTTTGATTGGTCTCGTGGATTTACTTTTACTCCAAGTAGAGATATATTTTTATCTCAAAATGCAACTGCTGAAATAGCAAACTATCCATTATCAAGTCCAATAAATACTTTAAACCAAAGACGCGGTAGTTCTTTCAGATGGAATTGGGACAATTATTTTACGTACAAAAAGAATTTTGATAAAAGTGAGTTGACTGTAATTGCAGGAATGTCAAGAGCTACTTCCAATGTTTCTGAAAATTTATCAGGAACGAGATGGAATGTGCCAGAACAAACTAATTACTGGTCATTGGATTTATCTACATACAATTCAGAAGTAGCTCCTGGTTCAGTTGTGAGCAACAGTAATGCTACTCCAATAGTTTCAATTGCCTATTTTGGTAGATTGGAATATGAATTTGATTCAAAATACCTGTTTTCAGCTTCCGTTCGTCGGGAAGGAATTAGTTCATTTAATGAATCTAAAAGATGGGGAATATTCCCTGCTGTTTCAGGTGGATGGGTAATTTCAAAAGAAAATTTCATGGAAAACAACTCTTACTTTAGTTACTTAAAATTAAGAGGTGGTTACGGTGAAGTTGGTAATGGAAATACATTAAATTCATTAAATACACCAGTTTTTGCATCAGGTTATAACTATGCTTTTGGTGCCAATCAGAATATTTATCCTGGAAATAATCAGCCGTATCAAGTAGATCCAAATTTGACATGGGAAACTATGAAAGAAATCGATTTTGGATTGGATTTTACAACTTTTAAAGACAGATTATCAGGATCCATAGATTTTTATGATAGAAAATCATCAGATGTAATATTGCCTGTTACTTTACCTTCAGTACTTTCTCCAGGTTTGGTTACTGTAAATACGGGTGATGTTAGCAACAAAGGTGCCGAACTTTCATTAAAATGGACTGTTAAAATGAGCAATCATATGAATTACTGGATTTCAGGAAATTACTCGTATAATATCAACAAATTGACAAACGTAGACAATGCCTATTTTTCTGATTATATTGGGGGAAGTATCAATAATGGGCAATGGACAAAAAAAGTATTAGTAGGGGAGGCTTTAGGAAGTTTTTATGTGTATCAAGTTACGGGAATAAATGGGGACGGAAATTTCACTTACAGCACTGATAGAGTGGTAGCGGGTTCTTATTTACCAAAATACACCTACGGATTGAGTTTTGGAGGTAATTATAGAAAATTTGATTTTTCTATTGATACTTATGGTGTTGGTGGTAACAAGTTGTACAATGGAAAAAAAGCACAACGTTTTGGTGGTGAAAACGTAGAATATTCATCTCTGCAAAATTTTTGGACTCCGTCAAATCAAAATGCAGCAAACCCAACTCCTTTCAACGAAGTACCTCTTTCATCAACATATTATATAGAAGATGGTTCTTACTTGAGAATTAACAATATTACAGTGGGTTATACTTTCCCGAAGTTCTATGAAAAAATAAATAATATAAGATTGTATGTGACGGCAATTAACCCGTTCATCTTTACAAAATTCACTGGTTATTCTCCAGAACTTTCAGGGGGTGATAATGCAAATCCATTAGGAAATGCTGGAATTGAATTGGATGCCTATCCTACAAACAAAACTTTTTTACTTGGACTTAACGTTAGTTTTTAATACATAAATAGTATGATTTTAAATTTTAAATACAAAATAGTAGGTCTTGCACTAATTTTATTAGCGTTGAATTCATGTGAGGATGATTTGAATGTAAAGTCGAATAATGTCTTGACTGAATTGGATTTTCTGAACAACCCCGACAACGCAGTTCAATTGGTAAACGGTGTCTATAACAAGCAATTAGATTATGATATGTATTCGTTTTCTTGGATTGGAATGACGAGCATTACCTCTGACGATGCCGATAAAGGATCTACACTTTCTGATACAGGTTCAGATAAAAATAAAATGGATAATCTAACATTTGTTGCAACGGATATTTCGTTTAAGGACGTTTGGAATGCAAGATATGACGCTATTTATCGTGCCAATAATGCCCTTTTTTACTTAGAGCAATTGTCAATCAATGCAACATTAAAAAACAGATTGATTGGAGAAGTTAAATTCTTAAGAGCCTTGAGTTACTTTGATTTGGTTAGATGTTTTGGTGGGGTTCCATTGGTAACTTCTAAAATTAATATTAATGATACAGAAACAATAAACAACCTTGTCTTTGTTAGAAAATCAAAAGCAGAAACCTATCTTCAAATAGAAACAGATTTGATAGATGCCATTAATAGACTCCCCTTAAAAGGACAATATGTGGGTGCCGATTTAGGTAGGGCTTCAAAAGGAGCGGCTCAAGCATTATTAGCAAAAGCTTATTTATACCAAGAAAAATGGCAATTGGCTTCTGATATGTCTTCTAATGTAATAAGTTCGGGACAATATTCTTTACTTTCAAACTATGCTGATGTTTGGCGAGAAGTAGGTGAAAATAAATCGGAATCGATCTATGAAGTGCAAGCAACTTTAACCAAAGGTCTAGTGGGGTACACCGATGTTCAAGGACCTAGAGGAACTCCAGATTTAGGTTGGGGATTCAATACTCCGTCAATACAACTTGTAAATTCCTATCAATCTGGCGATGTCAGAAAAAATGCAACAATACTCTCGGTGCCTTCAACCTTATGGGACGGATTTATTGCGCCAACAACGTGGAATAATCCAAGATACAATTATAAAGCGTATCAAAGCAGTATTGCCGAACCTTGGAATGGAAATAAAGGGGAAACTGCCAAGAACTTAAGAATTCTTAAATACAGTGATTTACTTTTAATTCACGCTGAAGCTGCTTTTAAATTAGGCAACACATCAGCTGCGTTAACACAAGTAAATATTATTAGAAGAAGAGCGGGATTACCCTCTTTAACCTCTTTGACAATCGATGAATTATACAATGAAAGAAGATGGGAAATGGCCATGGAACACGATCGTTGGTTCGATATTATTAGAACTGGAAAGGCGAGAGCAGCAATGCTTGCCGTAGGTAAAAATTTTATTGTTGGAACCCAAGAAGTATTCCCAATTCCATCTGACCAAATTACAGCAAGCGGGGGTCGCTTAACTCAAAACCCAGGATATTAACAAGTAACCAATTAATCACTAAATATTTTTTATCATGAAAACAAACAAATTTTTTATTTCTGCATTGGCTTTAAGCCTTACAATTGCTGCTTTAACAAGTTGCAGTTCAAGTTCTGATTCTCTTCCTCCAATTGGTGGATATAATTCTGCTAGCGAAGTTGCTGCCTCTTCTCTAAAAGCCTATTGGCCTTTGAATGGAGACGGAAAAGAATCAATTTCAAATACGGCTCCTACTACAACGGTAGCTACAACTTATGTAGCAGGTATCAAAGGACAAGCAGCTAGTTTTACTTCAGGATACATGGCGTATCCATCTATTGCAGCTTTGAACACTACATCTGGAAGCGCATCAATTAGCTGCTGGGTATTTCTTTCTAACAACAAGGCAAATCCAACTGCAGTTAGTACGACTTCACCAATTTTCTCTTTAACTAGAACTGGCGAAGCTTTTGGAAATTTAAACTTATTGGCCGAAACGCACGGTTTAGTTACAAGTGACTCAATTCAAATGAAGGGTGTTTTTAGAATTAAAAAGCCTGACGGAACTGATTTTGGTGGTGACGCTGTAAATATGATTAAACAAGAAACTTGGATGGATGCAACGCACACATGGAGTGCCAACAAAATTGGAGGAAAATGGGCGCATGTTGTTTACATTTATGATGGACCAACTGCAACTAACAAAATCTACGTAAATGGAGTTAAAATTTCAAACAGTGCTTGGGAAGTTAGATTCAATGGAGCTGCATTTCCTTTAAACCATTTTACACCTACAAGACCAGTTATTGGAGCATTAGAGAATGTTGTTACCGGAACAAATACAGATACTTGGAATGCTGCTTTGAAAGGAAAAGTTGATGAGTTGAGAATTTATGACAAAACATTAACTACTGCTGAAATAGGCGCTTTATATGAATTAGAAAAAGCAGGAAGATAATTCCATTCTATTTTATTACTAAATTAAAGGAAAAACCTAATAGGTTGGTTACCTATTAGGTTTTTTTCTTTCTAAATGCTTAAAAACCAACTATTTTTAATACTTTTTTTATATGAAAATTTTAATACGCTCATTAGTTATAATCCAATTTTTTCTTGTTTCATGCTCTTGTTCAAATCAAACAAATAGCCCGAAACCAGAAGAGATTATACCTCTTACTGATGAACAATTATTAGATTTATCACAAAAAGATGCCTTAAAATATTTTTGGGATTATGCAGAAACCAATTCAAAATTGGCACGAGAAAGGTACTATCAAGACGAACCTTACGTAGATGCAAATGTAGTTACTACAGGTGGTTCGGGTTTTGGATTAATGACCATTCTCGTTGGTATTCAACGTGGTTTTGTAAATAGGGAAGAGGCAGTAACAAGACTGACAACCGCACTAACTTTTTTACAAAACGCTGATCGATTTCATGGTGCTTGGAGCCATTGGATTAACGGTTCAAATGGACATGTAATTCCGTTTGGAAATGTAGATAACGGAGGTGATATTGTGGAAACCTCCTTCCTTTGCCAAGGTTTAATCTGTGTTAGAGAATATTTTAAAAATGGAACACCTTCAGAGCAAGCTCTTGCTGAAAAAGCAGATTTACTTTGGAAAGGTGTAGAATGGAATTGGTATACAAAAGGGGAGAATGCTATGTATTGGCATTGGTCTCCCAATTATGGTTTCCAAATCAATTTTAAATTAGAGGGATATAATGAATGCTTGATTACCTATGTAATGGCAGCTTCTTCACCAACAAGTCCAATTCCATCAGCAGCGTATACTCAAGGTTGGGCTAGAAACGGTGGAATTGTTAATTCGGGTTTAAGCTATTCGATTCCGGTTATATTTAATTATAATGGGTCAACTGGCGGAGTTGGTCCAATGTTTTGGTCTCATTATTCCTACTTAGGGCTTGACCCTAGAGGCTTATCAGATCAATATGCAAATTATTGGACGCTTACACAAAATCATGCCAAAATCATGAATAAATATTGTGTGACAAATCCTGTAGGTTGGATTGGTTACGGCGAAGATTGTTGGGGATTAACAGCAAGTTATTCTAGAAATAGCAACGGAACTGTTGGATATACTGACCATAAACCGGGTAACGATAGAGGAGTAATTTCTCCAACTGCAGCCTTATCATCTTTTCCATATACTCCAATAGAATCTATGAAGGCTTTGCGCTTTTTCTATGAAAACGCCACCTGGAAATCTAAGCTAATCGGTGTTGCTGGACCGTATGATGCCTTTTCACCACATCATGATTGGGTAACCAAAAGATATTTAGCAATTGATCAAGGAACAATTGTTCCAATGATCGAAAATTACAGAACAGGTTTTCTTTGGAATTTATTTATGCAGGCTCCAGAAATTAGAAATGGACTACATAATTTAGGATTTTCTTCAACCCAACACGGATTTTAATCTCAATTGACAATTGTATCTAACGAAATGTCTTTTCGAAAATTAAAAAATAAATTTATTAAAAGCATGAAAAATAAACTGTTACTATTAATCGCACTTACCACCATTTCTAGCTTTGCTCAGAATAAAAAAGGAAGTAAACTCACTATTGTTAAATTAAAAGCTGAATTCGTCTCTGATTTAATGTCAAAAATGACAGTTGATGAAAAAATTTATCAATTGGTACAATTTACATCTGATGGCTCTATAACTGGTCCGAAAACGGGTGACAATTTTATTACTCGAATTCAACAAGGAAAAGTAGGGTCAATTTTAAATGCTACTGGTGCCAAAGAAACTCGCGAAATTCAACGCATCAACCTTGAAAATTCTCGATTAAAAATTCCATTGCTTTTTGGTCATGACGTTATTCACGGTTACAAAACAATATTTCCAATTAATCTAGGAATGGCTTCTTCATTCGATGCAAAAGCCGTTGAATTAGCAGCAAGAATCGCTGCAACCGAAGCCTCATCTGCAGGTGTTCATTGGACTTTTGCTCCTATGGTTGATATTGCACGCGATCCAAGATGGGGTAGAGTTTCGGAGGGTTCTGGTGAAGATACCTATTTAGGCACACAGTTGGCAATTGCCAATGTAAAAGGTTTTCAAGGTGATGATTTATCAAAAAACAATACCATTTTAGCTTGTGCAAAACATTTTGCTGGATATGCTGCTGCTGAAGCGGGTCGCGATTATAATACGGTAGACATGTCAGAAAGGGTACTTAGAGAAACTTATTTACCTCCTTTTAAAGCGTTGGTAAAATCTGGTGTTAAAACTTTCATGACTTCTTTCAACGAAATTGCTGGTATTCCTTCTACAGCAAGTAATTTCTTGTTGCGTGATATTCTAAAAAACGAATGGAAATTCGACGGATTTGTAGTTTCTGATTATACGGGTGTAAATGAACTTATTGCTCATGGTTTTGCAAAAGACGAGCAAGAGGCTGCTCAATTATCAATAAATGCAGGTTTAGACATGGATATGGTGGGTGCCACTTATATGAATACCTTGAAAAAATCATATGATGAAGGTAAAGTTTCCATCGAAGTAATCAATGATGCGTGTAAACGAGTATTAGACGCTAAATTTGACTTAGGTTTATTTGAAGATCCATACCGTTATTCGGATGAAAAAAGAGAAAAAGAAACAATCTACAAACCTGAATTTTTAGAGGCTGCTCTGGCAATTGCCAATAAATCATTGGTTTTATTAAAAAATAACAATTCAGTACTGCCCTTAAATAAAAATCTAAAAATAGCATTTGTTGGTCCATTAGTAAGTGACGACAAAAATATTATTGGTTCTTGGGCGGCTTTAGGAGATAGAAGTGGTTATGCTACAAGTGTCAAAGAAGGCGTTTTGAAACAATTGGGAACAAACGCAAATTGCACTTTTGATGAAGGTGTTGATATACAAAGTACCAACAGAAGTTTGATGCAAAAAGCAATTGATAATGCTAATAATGCTGACGTAATAGTTGCCGTAATGGGCGAAAGCGAAAACATGTCAGGTGAAGCTGGTTCCAAAACAAATATCGATTTGCCAGGTTTACAAAAAGAATTTTTAGCCGAATTGAAAAAAACAGGCAAGCCAATTATTCTAGTACTACTAAACGGAAGACCTTTGACCTTATCATGGGAAAACGATAATATGGACGCTATTCTCGAAGCCTGGTGGCCTGGAACTCGAGGCGGTGATGCCATTGCTCAAACCCTTTTTGGCGATAACAATCCTAACGGAAAATTGCCAATCACTTTTCCAAGAAATGTAGGGCAAATCCCAATTTATTACAACCATAAAAATACTGGGCGCCCTTATCTTGGAGTTTCTGATCCCGAACAAAAATACAAGTCTCGATACACTGATTCTGATATTAGTCCTTTATTCCCATTTGGTTTTGGATTGAGTTATACCACTTTTACCTATTCTGACTTGAAAATATCAGCTGATAAAATCAATAAAAAAGAAACGCTAAAAATTGAAGTTGAAATTACAAATACTGGTAATTTTGATGGATCAGAAGTGGCACAACTTTATATCAAAGACTTAGTCGGCTCTGTTACAAGACCTATCAAAGAATTAAAAGGTTTCGAAAAAATATTCCTAAAAAAGGGTGAAAAGAAAGTCGTTTCGTTCCAAATTTCTTCTAATGATTTAAAATTTTACGATAAAAACATGAATTTCAATGCCGAAACTGGAACTTTTGAAATCTTTGTAGGCGGAAATTCCGATACTCAAAACAAAAAAACATTTGAGTTGATTGACTAAAAAATTTGAGTTTGTTTTAATATTTAGATTGCCACAGCCCTTGAAATAAAAATTAAGGGCTTTTTTAAATTACAAATTTTAGTAAACCACAATGGTATGAGAACTATTAGAAACTATTTCCCGCTATTCATTTCAAGCACGAAAACAGCTTGCTATTTTTCTAAATTAAAAAAGGAGCTTCTAACGTCGCTCTTTTTTAATAAGAAAAATAAAACAAGCCGTGATTCGTGGCTTTCCATTGCTATCAGGGTTAGCATTTGTGCATTATTAGTATTTTCATTGCAATCCACCAACGCACAGCAAAAAACATATTGCAATCCAATTAATATCGATTACGGCTATTGCCCAATTCCAAATTTTGTTACCCAAGGAAAACATCGGGCAACTGCCGACCCAGTAATTACCTATTTTAAAGGAAATTACTATCTTTTTTCAACAAATCAATGGGGATATTGGCACACCAAAGACATGCTCAATTGGAAGTTTGAATCCAGAAAATTTCTTCGCCCAGAACACAAAGTCTATAATGAATTGTGCGCGCCATCACTCTCTTTTGTTAACGATACATTACTCGTTGTCGGTTCAACGCAAGGCAAAGATTTCCCAATTTGGATGAGTACCAATCCAGAAAAAAATGAATGGAAAGAATTGGTTCCTAAATCGGAAGCAGGAGCTTGGGATCCTCAAATTTTTTGGGATAAAGAAAAGGATGCCGTATACGAATATTATGGTTCCAGTAATTTATACCCATTGTATGGAGTCAAATTAAACCGAAAAACATTCCAACCTGAAGGAGAACGAATTCCCGTTTTGGCACTTAATGATGATGAACACGGTTGGGAACGCTTTGGCGAACACAATGACAACACTTTTTTACAACCCTTTACCGAAGGCGCATTTGTAACAAAATATAAAAACAAATATTACCTTCAATATGGCGCTCCTGGAACCGAATTCAGTGGTTATGCAGATGGGGTATATGTGGGTACCAATCCTTTGGGACCTTTTGAATACCAATCCCACAATCCATTTTCGTATAAGCCTGGAGGTTTTGCTAGAGGAGTAGGGCATGGGGCAACTTTTCAAGACGATAGAGAGAAGTTTTGGCATGTATCAACAATCGGAGTTTGTACCAAAAATAATTTTGAACGCCGCTTAGGAATTTGGCCTGCTGGTTTTGATAATGATGGTATTTTGTATTCGAATACTTCCTACGGGGATTATCCAACCTATTTGCCATCGGAAAACAAAAACCATTTGAATCAAAATTTTTCTGGTTGGATGTTACTCAATTATAATAAACCCGTTAAGGTATCTTCAACTTTAGGAGGTTTCCAGCCAAATTTTGCCGTAGACGAAGATATTAAAACCTATTGGAGTTCAAAAACGGCTCAAAAAGGAGAATTTATGATTACAGATTTAGGTGAAAAAAGTACCATCAACGCAATCCAAATAAATTATGCCGATCAAGATGTAGAAATAATGGGAAAACCAGTAACAACTTTAGGGCACAAGTACCGTATTTATATTTCAAATGATGCTAAAAATTGGAATTTAGCAATTGATAAAAGCCAAAATACTACTGATGCTCCTCATGATTATATTGAATTGTCAAAACCAATTGTGGGTAGGTATCTAAAATTGGTAAACATAGCTATGCCAACAGGTAAATTTGCAATTAGTGGTTTTCGGGTTTTTGGTAAAGGCAATGGAGCGAAACCTGAAGCGGTCAAAAATTTCGTTACTTTGCGTTCTGCTCCTAGAATTAAAGGAGAACGACGTAATGTATGGTTCAAATGGCAACAAGAACCGAGTGCTGATGGTTATGTAATTTACTTTGGAAAAGCACCCGATAAACTATATGGTTCAATTATGGTTTATGGAAAAAATGAATATTACTTTAATGGATTAGACAAATCAGACGTTTATTATTTTCAAATTGAAGCTTTCAATAACAATGGAATTGGTACTAAATCTGAAATTAAAAAATCAGAATAATAAGGTTCGCAAAGTGTGATAAGTAAAGTTTGTTTTAAAGCCACGAGAATGAACTTCAAAGTAGCAAATTGCTAATTTAAATAGAACATCAATTTAGTTTCTATTGTCTGTTAAATTATTTACGTTTGGTATTAATACCAAAAGGTAAATAAAGTGGGCAAAAACTTATTAGCGAAGTAAGCAGCAAAATAACTGCAAATGCTCCAAGAACTAGTGCTAAAGTTCCGTCAATAACTTTAGTGTAATACAATACCCCGATTGCTACAACTAGCAGGATACGAATAGATTTATCCAAAGAACCCATATTTTTTTTCATGACAATAAATTTTACTTTTAGTATTACGAAATTTTTTCGAAAATTGTTTTTATAATTTCTTCTTTTGATATTACTCCAGATTGTCTCCAAAGTTGCTTGTTATTTTGAAATAACATCATTGTTGGCACCCCCCGAACATTGTACTTTGAAGCTATTTCTTGATTCTTGTCGACATCAATTTTTACAATTATTATCCTATCGCCAACGTTATCTTTTACCTGTTTTAGTATTGGTGAAAGCATTTGACAAGGACCGCACCAAGTGGCAAAAAAATCAACTAAAACAGGTTTTTCTGAATTTATTAGGTTTTGAAAATTAGTCTTTTCCATAATTTATTTCTTTGAATTGATTCTGCAATTGCCTCCAGTACATCCTATATTCAAAAGAGGCATAAGGGTGAAGGCACTACTAATAATTATTAGAAAATATAATCATCCATTTTTATCGATTCAATTAGTAATCCTATTCCTAATAGTAGTCGGATTATTCGTATAAAATTCCAATTTTGAAATACCATGTTAAACATTAATTTATATTTAAATTATTTTTTTCTACGATTTACTAATATTAACGGGACAATTTCTTTAATTAATATGCCGTTTGATTATTAACTTAATAAATATAAGTTTATTAAAAGTACAGAACAAATTTACCAGATGAATTTGTTATTATTGGTAACTAAAGTTACATAAGTCGAATAATAGTTTCTTTTTTTTTAAAACTATAAAATGAAACGAAAATTCTGAAAGTATTGATTCCTTTTTTTGTTATTTGGTTTTGAAACAAAAAACCCAATTTTTAGCCCTGACAGCAGCGGTATCCTGTTGTGGCGGGTTTCGCCACAAGAGATATAGCGAATGGCGGGAGGAATAGTGTGAGGAAAAATAAAACGGGTGCTTCGAAAAAACCAAATACAAATAATACAATTTGATTTAGTTCTAATTAGGAGTTTTTAAAACAAAAAAAAACTTCTTAATTTCTTAAGAAGTTTTGTGGGCGATGAGGGGTTCGAACCCCCGACCCCCTCGGTGTAAACGAGGTGCTCTGAACCAGCTGAGCTAATCGCCCTGAATGCGAGTGCAAATATAAACTTAGTATTTGAATTTGCAACTATATTTCAATAAAAATTACTTTTTTATTATGTCTTTTAAAACTACTTTGTCGGTGTAGTTAATCATTTCAAGAATAATTGGCTGATTATTAGTTGTTTTGCCTTCAACAATATAGATTTTTCCGTTTTTATATTTGACATTGCTTTTATCAAAATCTACGTCACCATATTTTAATGTTCTTTTGATATCAACCATACCCACCCAATTTTCTTTTAATTTTACGGCTGCAACCTCGGAAACAGTAAAAGGTTTAGAACTCAAATCATTCAAGACTCTTGCATTTGGAAAATAATTGCATCGGGTGTCTTTACCGCTTAAAACCATGGCTACAAAAAAGCATCCCATGACAAGTCCTACAAGATAATACGCGAATCGTTGGTAAAATTTCATTTTAAATATTTTTGCAAAGGTAAGTCAAAGTGGGTTTAAAAAACAATTAAATTTATATCGCTGTAAAGCAAGTTAAACCAATCGCCAATTGCTTTGTTGGTAAGGATTCCGTGGTACAAATAGACTCCGTTTTTTAGACCTTTATCACAACGAATGGCACGTTCAATACCACCATCTTCGGCAATTTGAAGTAAGTAGGGTGTAAGGATATTGCTTATTGAAAGTGATGCCGTTTTTGAATACCGAGAGGGAATATTGGGTACACAATAGTGAATAACATCGTGGTTTATAAAAGTTGGTTTTTCATGGGTTGTAACCTCGGAAGTTTCAAAACAACCTCCCGTATCAATGCTGACATCTACAACTACAGAACCTTTTTTCATTAATTCAACCATGGTTTCGGTAACTACAATTGGGCAGCGTTCTTTTCCTCGCATTGCGCCAATAGCCACATCACAACGTCTTAGGGCTTTTAATAACGCTTTTGGTTGAATGGTAGACGTAAAAATACGTTGGTTTAAATTGTTTTGCAATCGTCTTAATTTGGTAATAGAATTGTCAAAAACTTTTACGTTTGCTCCAAGTCCCAAAGCACTTTTTGCGGCAAATTCCCCTACTGTTCCTGCTCCAAGAATGACAACTTCAGTTGGAGGAACTCCTGTAATATTTCCAAAAAGCAAACCTTTTCCAAATTGGTTGTTAATCATCAATTCGGAGGCAATTAATATGGAGGCCGTTCCAGCAATTTCGCTCAATGATTTTACAGCAGGGTAGGAGCCGTCTTCGTCTTTAATATATTCAAATGCTAAGGCGGTGATTTTCTTTTTTGTCAGTAACTCAAAATATTCCTTACGTCTTGTTTTCAATTGAATTGCTGAAATAACTATCGTTTCGGGATTAATCATTTCTATTTCTGAAATGGTTAAGGGTTCTACTTTCAAAATTATGGGGCAACTCATTACTTTTTTTGTGTCGGCGGTAATTTCGGCGCCAGCATCGCTGTATTCTTTATCAGAATAACTGGCGCTTAAACCAGCTTCTGACTCAATCATAACGCGATGTCCATGAGATATCAGTGAATTTACAGCATCGGGAGTTAGGCAAATTCTGCGCTCTTGATAACTGGTTTCTTTTGGAATTCCAATAAAAAGTTCGCTCCTGTTTTTTGTAATTTCAAGTTTTTCCTCTTGGGGAAGTAATTGTATCTTGGAAAAAGGTGTAATTGCCATTGGTTCTTTGAAATTAGTCTATAAATTTAAGCAAAATAATCTAAAAAGGAAAGTCAATAATGCTTTTTTCTAGACTATTAGCGCTCGGTCAAACAAAATTTATTTATATTTTTCCAAAAGTAAGCAATTTTTTATAGTAATTCTAAAACCCGCTTTCCATCAGGAAGTAATTTTATGTTTACAACAGAATGAATTTCAGGAATGAGACTTTCAATTTTTTCGGACCATTCTATAAAACACCAACTTCCTGAATATAAATAGTCATCAATACCCATGTCCAAAGCCTCGGTTTCACTTTTTAATCGGTAACAATCAAAATGATAAACTATTTGATTATTAGAAGTTTGGTATTCATTAACTAAAGAAAAAGTTGGGCTACTTGTTGTGCCTTCGACTCCAAGAATAGCACATATTTTTTTTATTAAAGTGGTTTTCCCAACACCCATTTCACCATTGAATAAAATGACTTTATTAGGACTTTGTGCGATAATTTTTTTCGCAATGCTTTCTAATTCTTCCAACGAATAAACAAACTCCATTTATCTTTTTTTTAATCTAATTTCTATTTTGGATTCATCACTAAAAAAGGGATAATCATTTCCTCTAATGAAATTCCACCGTGTTGGTAGGTATTTCGGTAATAACTCACATAATGATTGTAGTTATTGACATACGCCAAGAAAAAATCATTCTTTGCAAAAATATAAGAACTACTCATATTAATTGTTGGTAATCCGATTTTTTTTGGGTCTTTAACAGCATAAACGTCTTTTTCTTCATACGTCAAACTTCTTCCCGTTTTGTATCTCAAGTTCAAACTCGTGTTTTTGTCCCCAATAACTTTCGAAGGATTTTTCACATTTATTGTTCCGTGATCGGTAGTTAAAATCAATTTAAAGCCTAATTTTTGTGCCTGCTGAATGATATCTAAAAGCGGTGAATTTTTAAACCAACTCAATGTCAACGAGCGATACGCCTTATCGTCAGAAGCCAATTCTTTAACCACATCCATTTCTGTTTTAGCGTGCGAAAGCATATCCACAAAATTATAAACCACTGTCACCAAATCATTATTTTTCAATGTTTTGAAATTGTCAACGAGTTTTTTCCCCGCAGCCAAATTGGTGATTTTAAAATAATCTTGTTTTATATTTAAACCCAAACGTTTCAAATGCGCCGTTAAAAAT
>Ga0114974_10001524_pt1 | contig 18337 bp, 29 predicted proteins | sample S_130206_EF_Meta_FD_87318 | JGI IMG/M metagenome (GOLD analysis project Ga0114974, IMG submission 87318) | Freshwater microbial communities from Lake Simoncouche, Canada to study carbon cycling - S_130206_EF_MetaG | ecosystem: Environmental > Aquatic > Freshwater > Lake | place: Lake... | reverse complement strand
TGGTAGAGTTGAAAAAGGTGAAACTTCAAAACAAAAATTCACCGAAGTAGAAATGGATTTTGAAAAGAATTATATCTCTTCAACTATTATTCAGATATTACCAGAAAGTAGAAAACCTGCAGAAGTAAAAAATGTTAAAATTAATATTGAACTTCCTAAAGGTGATTGGTCTAAAAAACAAATAGAAGAGGCGAAAGAAGTAGTTCAAAATTTCTTGTGGAAAGAAGATACCCAAGAAACACAAAAAGAAATGTATAAAAACATAGAACTAATCAAAAAATTAGCCGATTTACATTCAGCCGGAATCTTAACAGATGAAGAGTTCTCTGAAAAGAAATCAGAATTACTAAGTAAAATCTAAAAATAAATAAGTGAACAGCTATAAATGAAAAGAGAGACTTAAAGTCTCTCTTTTTTTATTAAAAATTATCTTTAATTATATTAACAACATCAGATGTTTTACCATCACATATTGTGTTGTGGTCACATCCAGCAACTCCAATTAACTTTTGAGATTTAGATACCCAATCAACATTAATTATTTCTTTTGATCCATCTTTTTTTGTTAGTATAACCTCATTGTCATTTTTTACTTCTTGTGTACCAACTTTAGTATCTAAAGCTATAATACCTATCACTTTTGTATTATTTAACTTCTCACCTTTGTCTAAAACAAATCCAGTTTTAGTTTTTTCTTGATCATCAAAGAATTCTATAGAAGATTTTATAGCTCTAACATATAAAGGTGTTTTACCGTCAGTTTCTTTATCACATGCTATCCAAACTTGGTCTTCTTTTTTACCTTTCAAATCTAATTTATTGATATCATCGAGAGTAGGTGTTTTTTTATCATCAATAAATTCAAATATTGTTTTACCAGATTTCCAAGTTTGATATTCTTTCTCACTATCACTTGACCAAATAATATCTTCACCAATTTTAGCTGACGATGAATTTTGTCTCAACTTATCAAAACTATCTAAAGTTATCTTAGGATTAAATTCATAGTAAAATTGCTTAATCACATCATCACTTTCTTTTACTTTACCCTCTCCTAATTCTGATTTATAAAAATCTAATCTCTTAACTGATAATTTTCTTGGTGGATTTCCACTTAGAGAATTATACATATGTTTTGATTTATCACTAACTAACATAGTACCGTCTATACTTATGATTATATTCTTATAGTTTTTATTGCCTTCTAATTTTTGAGCCATTCTCCAACAGATAGGAACACCAAAAGAATATCCAACTAAACAAAATGGAGTTTTAATAACTTCATCAATTTGACTAACAATTTTATCAGCAAACTCTTTTATATTAACATTTTGGGGCCAAGAAAATGAATAAACATTATAAGAGTCTAATAAAGAAGGAGCAATTTTACTATAATCATTTTCTGGATTACCTTTATCACCGCCCGGAACCAATATTATGCTTTTTTTCTTTTCATCAAATTTTTGATCATTTGGATAAAGTACTATATCATATTTACTTGATTCTTTTGCTTCAAATAATCTAAATTTTTCGTATAGTTTTAAGTATCTCATAAATTGTAATGAAATTTTTAATATATATTAAGAAATGAAACTTAAAAGATATATTCAATTTATTAAAGAGTCTATTAAAGAAGATATAGAAGAAGGAACTCTTTGGAAGTTAACCGAAGATGATATCACCGATTATATGTTAGAAATAACAGATGCTGGATATTATGTTTCAGTTGAATTTGGTTTTTGTGAAACTATACAAGAAACAAATTGGTCTACTAAAGAGGTAAAAGATAAAGATGTTTTTACAGAAAAAGTAAAATCTGGTGATAATGTCAGACCGGCTTATTGGATTAAAATAGATAAAAGTGGTAGAGTTAAAAATGATGATGTTACTTCTACATTCCAATTTGCTTGTGGTATTATAGCTGAAGAAGCAAATGCTGAAATATCAATAAATGACGCTGATGGCAACCTTGGTGACATAGATGGAATAGAGATTAAAGGTGGTTTATTTTACACAGACAATTGGAATTCAGGTGAACCAGAATTATTAGAGACTGATAGTTATATTGCAATTTTTGCTAAATCAAAAGAAACTATTAAATTCACTCAAGAGAATCTAGTAGAATATTATAACTGGTCAGATGCTATTGTAAAAGATGGTAGAATTTATATTGAAATAGATACAGAAGATTTATCTGATATTATGTTATCTAGAAGTTCTAGTTATAAAGACATCTTAGTAAAAGGTGATGAAAATATGTATGATAATTACTATGGTTCTGATTATCAACCAGATATTCCATCAATGTTTCAATATTCTTTAAATAAAGAGAATAATCATTTATTAATTAAAGCAATGATTAAAGAAATGGGTGGTTTAGAAGATACTATTAATCATATTGGTGATGAATGTTCAGATGAGGCATATGAAAGTGTCAAAGGAAAGTCAGAAGAAGAAGTCATTCAATTCTTATTAAAAGAAAGATTCTACGAAACATTAAAACAATTATGTAAAAATTCTGAAATCTGTCAAGATATTAGACAAACTATTGGAGATTGGGAAATGAACGCTCACGTTGACACAAACTATAAAGAAATTCTTAATGAGTTTGATGAAGTTGTTGAAAGTGAATTCACATTTACAAAAGAAGATAAAGAAATTACTAGGTATTATAAATCAAAAGATGCTGAAGGAAATGAAACCAAAAGAGAATATAAAGAAATAGTAACATATTATACTATTCCTTATAGTAATGATTGGATAGATAATGAAGATGCCGAAAGACTAAAAGGTAATAGTTTATTTGACATATTCAAAGAATGGTGTGGGGAACAATACTTTACATATGAATTGAAACCTTATTTTTCCGACCATGGTGATGTTGATTCAAAAGCTCTTAATCAGGATTTGAAATCAGATTTAGAAAGATATCTAAATAAATAATCTATTAAATATTCATATACTCTTTTAACTTCAATAACATATAATCAGTTATTAAGTCAGATGTATTTAATGAAGAAAGATATTTAATATCAACTTTAACAGCCTTACTCATTTCCTCTTCTTTAGAACCATCACCTTTAGCAACTACTTCATGATAGTCTCTTTCATTTAATGGTAGAATATAAGGATAATATTTATTAGCGGATGCTTTATTAATAAAAAGTGGTCTCAAAGCTTCTAATTGGTAATCTTCTCTTAAAACTATACCAGCTTCTTCTTCTAATTCTCTTAGAAGAGCTTTATCAGGAGTTTCACCTTGTTCAATTCCACCACAAACTAAAGTAACGTGATAGTCTTGACCATCAACATATTTGAATGTTGGAATATATTCATATCTTAAAACTATTTGATTAGTTTCAATCAAATATGGAATACAAACTACCGCATCTCTTTCTTTAAGAATTGACCAATCTTCAAATTGAACTATTTGGAAATGTTCATCTTTATAAAGTACTTTTTCTTTAGAGTCGTCAAACTCGTCTTTTGGTTTTAATTTTGAAAATTTCTCCATCTGTTAATTTAATTGTTTTCTTATATATTAAATTTAATACCGGTAGTTCTTAGTCGCCTTACGACATTTCAGCTGACTTTTAACATTATTCAATTCAGAAGTTCCCATTTCAAGACGAGCACTCTTACGTTTCATAACTAAACCTTCAATCATATCGATTGGTGTTAGTTTATCAAATAAGTCTTTAAATCCATTTAAGTAAGATTTAACACGATAAACATTTGTTGTAATATTATAAAGGTATTCTTTTTCAGAATCAACTTGACCATAGATATCATCTAATATCTGAACTCTTTCTTGGAAAGTTTTACCAACTAGATACTCACCATCTAAAGCAAGAATGTCAAAAATAACAAACTTATGGTTGAATGGTTGTCTAGTTTCATCAGATTTGTTCTTATTCATATACTCACCATTAAGAATGGTCCACCCACCAGTACCTCGGTAGATGTCTTTTACTTCTTCATCACTTAAACGGAAGTTAGTTAGTCTTTGATTATGACGATTCATAACTATTGATTTAACGCCATTAGTGAAAATCAAACAATTAGAACCGTTAAGTTTTGGCTGAGCAATTAGGCTATCATCATCCCAGAAATCTAGTTCACTATCAGGAATAGCATTCTTAGGCCTTGGGGGATAGATATATCGATATGTTATAAATTTAGACATAACACAAAGATAATAAAACTTATGATAGTTGCCAAGACATTTGACCGAAAATTTGAGTTAAATCTTCATTATGTTTACGGGATGTTGAACTATAAACTTTTGTATTAATAGCCATATTCAACTTATAATCCATAACTTCTAAAGGATTGTGAATTTTAAGTTTTTTTCCATTAAAGTCAAATATAATAAAAGAAGCATTGTTATCATTGTGAAAGAAATCAACTTTATATTCTTTATACTTAGGAAATAATTGTAAGCTCTCAATACCAATTAAAGGTTTCTTTTTATATTTAAAATCAACATATCCTAATCTATTAGGTGTTGAAAATTCATCATCATATCCATCTTTAGAATACTTAGAATATCGATTTTTATCATCAATAATAATATCAATATCATTTGTATCTCTGTATATGAGACCAAGAATATTTAGAGCTAATGAACCACTGATGATATCATTAGGGAATTCATCTGAAATAAAGTAAAGTAAATCTTTGTATTTCTCTTTCAAAGTAGGTTTGAAGTCAATCTCACCATTGAGAACTTTCAGTTTATAATCTCTAAACTCTGTTTGTAACTCAGTAGGAGTTAAATAGTTGGTATGTACCGTACCTAAACGATATGAATTTGCCATTAAAATAAAATTAGAGGTCGGGGGTAGTAACTAACTACCGTATCACCATTTGCAATGATGTACCTAAGATCTCGGTCACCCGACCATATAGTATTAAGAGTTTATTTCCTCTTGTAGTTCCGACATTAATAGTTGGTATTGGTAATCTTGTGCCATTGAAATTAAATCAGGAAGTGAATTAACATCAATTTCTGGGTTTTCTAAATAATCATTAATAACTTGTGTAGCGTCCATATCTTTTATATTTATACAAATATAGTAATTATTTTCTAGATTCCAAAATATCACCAATAGTTGTTTTAGAATAACCTATCATTTTTTCAACCCCTAAGATATGATTAATTCTTTTTTGTCTTAAAACATCTTTTGGATAAACAGAGTTTAAATCAATCAACCGACCAGTTGAATAAGTATGCTTAGTTACTCTGATACCTCTTTTACTCACATACTCAACATATTTTGGTTGAAATTCTTCTGGTAGGTATTCATAACCAACACATTCATATCCATTACAATGATATCTACCACAATCACAATTCCAATAATAGTAATCATCATCATCATCCCAATCCCAATATCCCCAATAGTAATCACTACCAAGTTCAGCCTTGGTTATTATCTTATCAAGAATTTCTGTTCTATTTTTTCTCAGTGCCATTTATTAATTCGCTTAATCTCCAATCCCTGATGTTGATTTTGAAATCATCAAAAGAATGAGAATTTGACATTATATCTATTCTTGTATTTATCTCTTTTATTAAGTCACTTATTTCCATATCTCTATTTCTACATTGACCATCATAAACACATTCAATACTTGTTTTATTAGAAGCTAATATCCACATAGTAATATTTGAGTAAATATCAAACATTCGTTTTACTTGTGCTAAATACTCTTCAGCAGATTGTCTAGACTTACCAGATACATCAACATGAACGGTAAAGATAGGATTATTTAAATTTAGTTCAATTTTTTCTGGAGCAACACCATATGAGTGAGTAAATGGATTGTTATTTATAGCATTTTGTAGAGACATAATAAAAATTTTATTTATTATACTTCTATATAATAAAATAGTTTATATCAAATCTAGTAAGTGTGATATACGATGAAATATTCTTACACTAGCTTCTGATTTTGTTAAAAATCCAGCCCAATCTATCTCTTCTACCTGTAATCTTTCTAAGTCTATAATTTCGGATGGTAGATTTATTTCAGAAACATCATTTATATAAACCGTATATAAAGTTATGGTTTTATATTTAATGCCTTTTTTGTTTACATAATCAACAATAATAGGATCTTTAAGGTTTGAAATTTGATTTTTATTAACTATAACTGAGGTTTCTTCTTTTAATTCACGAAGAGCAGCATCTAAAGTAGATTCACCTTCTTCTATACCACCTTTTGGAAATGAATAAGTTCCGAACCAACGAGAATTGGATGGATGACAAAGTAAAACTTTCTCACCTTTTAATATAATTACAACACCGGCTGATTTCTTCATCTTGCTATCAAAAGGATCAAACTCAAAGAATTTATTGATTCTACTTAACATTATTTCATGTGTCTCACATCTTTATGTGATGATTTAGGATTATTACTATGTGACCACAATCTAGCAAATGGAGTTTGAAAGAAATCATTATAGATTAGTGTATCATCTATATGAAGTGATATATTTTGCTCTTTACAATATTTAGCTTTTACATTATCCCAAACACCGTCTTCAAACTTCTTTTGAATAGTACCATCTGGAAACTGAATCTCTCCAGTTATGGTAGATCCTGTCTCAATTAAATAATCATATACTGAAAATTTATGTGTCCACTTGATACCAAAATCATTTAATTGTTTTTCAAAATCTTCATTCCAATGACCACCTGTTATAAGGTGAACTTCACCACCATTCTTAACAAATGAATCAGTTAAGAATGAGAAAAAATCCGGCATTGAATCTACAACACCATGTATATCTAAACCTAGTTTAAATGTACCTGTACTAACTTCTTCATTAATCATTTCACTGAATTTTAACATAAACTATATATAAAATTTATTTCTACAATAAATTTCGCCAACCCCCTCTTTCAACCGGAATTACTTTACAAAGATAATCATTTTGAGAAAAAACAGCATTACAATAATAAATTTCTTCTTCTGAATTTTCAAAATGCATATCGATTTTAAGTCTCATTAAATGAGAAAACTTCCATTCTCTATTTGTGAAGTTAATATCAGTTATTCCAAGTTTATTAGCCAACTCATAAACAACAACGTGTTCATTTTTTATTCCAAGATTTTTATTTTTTTCATCATATCTTCTTGTAACTATACAAACATCATGTCCTTCTTCAATATATTTTTTTGCTAATTGTTGTATTTCCTCTTTTTGATGATTGATAATCTTTCCACCAAATTCATCATCTAAAGTCCCATCAAAATCAAAACTTATTCTCATTTTTATTTATTAAAAGTTTTTTCATAAACATTCCTAATGGCTTTTATACCATTTGGTTGAATCTCTCTTGTTCCTATACCCGCAAAATTTTGAGAAGTTATAGAAGGAACATCTTTCATTTCAACAAATTGAAGAGTTGAGTAAGACCATCTAAACCACTTATCTCTAACTTGATCAAATACAAATACTTCTTTTTTATTATTTATACCCATCATTACTGCATATCCGGTACCACCATCGACAATATCAAATTCACCTTTATTGTAATATCCTTTTGAATTTTTGTGACCAGATTTAATAATTGTGCTAATTGCAAATATTTGATCCGAGTATTTCACTTGAGACCAATTACGAGCTAGCAAATTCATATACTTATGAATTCCATATCTATTTAGAAACTTATTTGCTTTATTAACTTCAATAACACCTTCATTATAATCATCATCTGAAATTTCAACTTTATTAGGTGATGTGTGTTTAGGTGTTTTATGAGAGTAGGCTCTGGTAGTAACATCATAGGTAACTCCTTCGTTTTCCCAGACGGTATCCGCTCCGACTGCACCACCAGAATGACAAACTACTTTTGTCAAGTCAATGGGTTTTTTATCAAAAATATCAATCATTTAGTATTTTGTTTATTAAAAATTCTCTTTTTATCGATAAATCCTTTTCAAAAAATAGATTTATCGAATTTTCTCCACTAAAAGAGCTATAGATATTCAATTTATATTTACAATCTTGATAATGTTTATCTAAGTATTTAATTATTAAATATCTAGCATCATCTATATTGGTTACTTTATCACTATACGGAACATCAAAACACTCCACTAAGTTTTTATCTGTTTCTAAATAAATATTTATCATCATAGTTTTACCTCCATACCTTGAGTGTTCCAGATGGCTAATTCACCGTCCATTCTAAAATATAAATCTCTTATGTCAATTGGTTCATTAAAAATGTATTTTTTAAGACAAAGAAAAAATCTATTTCCATTACACCCAACCATTTCTTTATGTAAGATATTATTATCTACATCAATATAAGAATTAATTCTAAAATTCTCAACTCTTTCTACCGTAAATATCTTAGTACTAAATACTAAATCGATTGTATCTAATATTTCTTTAATCTCTGAGAAATCATTAAATGAATAAATCACTTCATCGTTTTTAATACAATCAATTTTTAATCCTAAATGATTATATTTATTTATAACATCTTCAATAATAACACGTTGTGCTTTACCCTGTCTCTTTGGATTAATATTACCGAATATATATTGTCGGAATTGCTTAGAGTGGTTAAAAATTTCAGGAAAATCAAATTTTGATAAGAAATCTTCATATGAGTCACCTAATTCATTTATAAAATCAGGGTCATATTTTTTAAGAACCTTCCAGTTTGCTTTTTTAATATCTATAGATATATACTTACAATCTTCTGAATATTCAAAGTTTTTAGTAACTGGGTAATCAGGTATTAAATTATCATCTTGAAGTTCATTATAAGCTCTTGTATTTTTGAGAAAATCAATTATCTGATTTGATTTTTCAATTCTATATTCATAAAGATCACCATACTTTTCTTCAGCTTCTTCATAAAGTCTAATTAACTCTTTAATATTTTTCCACTTCTCCAACTTAGAGAATTGTTCTATATAATAGTCAAAGTGTTCGTATTCGGGAACACTTATATCCATTAATTTACAAAATCCTTTTACGTCTTTCATATTAGTTTAATACCTGTTTTATTTTTTCGTCTCTTTGATAAGCTTTATAATCTTCTCCTTCAGTGATAAAATATTCCGACATTTCTGATTCAGTAAAGTAATACCACTTGATTTTCTCAACATATGGTAAATTCCACCAATCTTTTTTACCAGAGAATGAACCGTAGTATTGGTCTTCAATACAGAAGCCGTATCCTTTTCTACCATTAACTTCTGGATCAGCATTAAATTCTAAATTACCTCTTCCTTTGATATCATAATGACTACCAACTTTAATAGTTTTGTATTCTTTGACACAAACAACTCTTTGACAATCCCATCTATCTTCCATCGAATAAGTTTTTTATTTTACTTTTCCTCATTTTAATAATATGAATTTTATTTCTTATCTTAAAAACCTCGGAGTAAACATCTGTGACCGATTGACTACCATAACTAGAATTAAGAATCATCTTATAATAAGCTAATTTACTTTCTAATTCTCTCATTATAAATCTCCGTGATGGTCAATTTTTTCCATAGTTCTCTTTGACATTATGTTAGTAATATCACCTATGTTAAAAGGTCGATATTCACCAAACATTTTATAAGCAACATCAACTCCAACGTCCATAGAACGACCAAAGTCTGGAATAGAACCGTGTGAGTGACCATAAAGATGTATAACACCTTTGTGACTACCTAACCAAACTCGATGTGAGTAATGAGAAAGAAATAGTTTTGTTTTACCAATATCTAAAGTTAAAACATCTTGAATTGATGAAAAAAGTTCAATTGGGTTAAATGATGTATCGTGATATTTTATTTCCTTGTCTACTATGTGTTGGTCATGATTTCCTAAAATAAGATGTACATTTTTACAAACAATGTAGTTTCTAAATTGAAGTATGTTATGAACTCCACCGAAACTCCAATCACCTAAGTGATAAAGAATATCATCTTCTTTAACATATTTGTTGATACCATCAACAAGTACCATATTCATTTCATGTACAGAGTTAAAGTTTCTGTATCCTGAAGACCAGTTCGAAATTTTGGGACCAGCTATGTTAGTGTGTCCAAAATGTGTGTCTGATGTAAACCATATATTCATAATACAAATATAAGTATTTAAAATAAAAAAACCTACTAAGAAGTAGGTTTTAATATCTAATTTATTTAATTAATTACCAAATTCTAATTTATAAACAAGTTTTCTTGCTGCTTTTACAACAAACATTGCTATAAAAGATGTTATTAATCCAAGGAAGATTCCACCATAAGAAGCTCCGAATCCAAGAACGAAAGCAAAGAATGCCATCATTGGAACACCACAAGCGTGAGCGTTAAAAGCAAATATATTTTGTAGAATAGCTAAAACTTGTTGAACTAAACCAGATTCTTTAGGCATTGATGTTAAAAGGTCATCATCACCTGCTTCATCTTCGAAATGATTTTCGTTTAATTTTAACATACTACTGAATTTTTGTTTAATTACTCTTTCAGCAGCTTCTTGGTCTAAGTGATTTATTGGACAACTAAAAATTCTTTCAATATTTTCAATTGTTTTTTTAGAATTTGATCCAATTTCAACGATTTTATCTACAACTTTATCAAAAAGATTGGTAAATTCATCCCATCTATCACCAACCCAGTCAGCAAATTCTTTGTATTTTGTTTTAAAGTAATCTAAAATATCTGACCACATATCAGCAGCTCCCTTAATAGGATCAACCGGCATAGTGAACATATCCATAGTTTCATTAATATTGAAAGATTCGAATTTTTTAATATATTTCATAATATAAGTAATTTTTTTATAACATATATATTATTTTTTAAATGTATTTTTCATCAAACTATCATTTTTTAGATATATAAACTATAAAAAAATCGTATTTAATGAAAAATCTATCATCTCAAGTTGGTCAAACTCCACTAATTCAAATATCAGAAAGAATCTTTGCAAAATTCGAAGGTCAAAATCCAAGTGGATCCATAAAAGATAGAATGGCATCTTTTATAATTAATGATGCTGAAAAAAACAATCTTATTAAAAAAGGTGATACAATTATTGAAGCAACATCAGGAAACTCTGGAATTGCTTTTGCTTTCTTAGCAGCAGAAAGAGGTTATAAATGTATTATTATTATGCCTTCTAATATGAGTGAAGAACGAAAACAAATGTTAAGACTTTACGGAGCAGAACTTATTGAAGTTCCTGATGGTAAATTTGATGATGCAATTGCTTTAAGAGATAAAATGGCTGAAGAGAATGGTTATTTTAACCCTAATCAATTTCATAATCCATTAAATATACAAGCTCATTATGAGGGAACTGGTGTTGAGATTCTACACCAACACACGGAAAAAATCGCGGCTTTCTTAGATGGAACAGGAACTGGAGGTACTCTTATGGGTATCTCTCGTCTTTTAAAGATGTATCATCCATGGATGAAAGTTGTTGCTGTTGAGCCAGCAGAATCTCCAGTTATGTCAGGTGGTCAACCAGGAATTCACGGAATTCAAGGAATTGGAGATGGTTCTAAATTCTTAGTTAATCTAAAAGAAGTTGATGACATTATGATTATATCAACTGAAGAAGCTAAAGAAAGAGCTAGAAGATTAGCTAAAGAACAAGGCTTATTTGTTGTTATCAGTTCGGGAGCTAACATTTTAGCATCAGAAAGATTATTAGAAAAGTACCCGGATATGGAAGGTAATATCATTACTATATTATGTGATAGAGGAGAAAGATATCTTTCTTGTTTGTAAAAATAATATATAGTTTAATGAAACACTTAAAATCTTACAACGAAGGATTCTTAGACTATTTTAAGAAAGATAGTAGTGATGACAAACTCACACTGGATATGATGCATCGTCTTGAAAAAGTTAAAGATAATAACCCATATGAAATTCATGATATAATGAAAGAAGATATGAGGTTACCTGCTTGGATGCAAAATGCAGCAAGTACTTCAGAAAATGGAGCTGGATCTGAATATTATAGTGTAATATACATTGTTAGATTTGATGATGTTGATGTATTAATATCAAATGATAGACATAATCTAGTTAATGTTCAAACTGGAGCACCAGCAGGTCATAAGAAGTGTGTTAATAAGTGGAAATTATTTATTGGAAATAACACAGGTTTATGTGAAAGAATTAGATCTAAAGAATTATATCGTATAAAGTTATTTCACTTAATAGAGAAAATCTATAATGAAGATATAGAAAGAAAAAGAATTGATAGAATTCAAACTGAGATTAACCCAGCGGCTGATTTATTAGAAGAAGGTCTTTTTGATTTCTTTTCTAAGAAGGAAACTGAAGATGATAAAATTGCTTTAGCGTATATCAAAAGATTAAAAAAGGTTAGAGGTATTTGTCCTTATAAAATAACAAAAGACGATACTAGTAGTGATACATCATATACATTAAATAAATGGGAAGTAGATTTCGAAGATACTCCTATTAAATTATGGGCAATTAAATCTACTAGATCATCTGGATTTGATGAACAATCACAACAACTTTTACTTAGCAAAAAATTAGCTAAATATAGTAAATATGAATTTTACGGATTAAATGTAAAATGCGAAGGTGAACTTGAAAATTGTAAAGCCAGTGCTAAAGTATTAAAAGAATTGGTTGAGTTAGTAGAATCTGTTTATGAGAGTGATAAAGAAGCTAGAAGAATTGAACACATAAGAGTTAATATGAACGATGCTGCTGATTTAATTGGAGAATCAAGATATGAAAGAGAAGTGGTATTCACTAATAAAAGAAATCCAAGATTGGTAATTACAATTAAGAAGAATCCTGATGGTAGAATTACTGATATTCAAAATGAAACCGGTATGAGATTTCCTTTCTCTGTTGGTCAAATTCTAAATAGAACAGCTGAAGTTTGGGCTTGTAATAATAACTTCCTAATGGATGGTAAAGATACTTGTCCTGAAAAAAAGATATTTGGTGTAAGAGCTAAAGATGTTCCACAGGGACACGAATGGAGACATATTTTCCCTCACAAATTTTAATATATAAACTATGAAACATTTACAAACATATAAAAAATATAATGAAGCTTTAGCAGGTCATATGGGAGCGGTTCATTCAGCTACAAGAAATATGAAGTCAGCTTCTGGTGAAGAACCTTCTGATAAATCAGATGAGTTTTCACTACACATCTGCACTGATTCATTATATAAAAGGTTTGCTAACTATAACTATAAACTTAAAAATGTAGAAATTGAAAAAGTTGAACCTAAAAAAGGATTTATGTCTAAATTATTTAGTGGTAGTTCCTCTATTGATTTTGTATTCACTAAAGTAAAAGACAACTCTGAAGCTTTTTTATCTTTAAAATTAAAAGGAGATAAATTTGTTTTAGCCAATTCTTCAACAAGTGAGAACATTATGGCTACTATACCAGATGCTGAACAAGCTAAAAAATTCTTGAATTTCTTACTAGGTCAATCTCAATGGAAAGATGAATTAACTAAAAACTTTGAAAATATAAAAGAGTCATTAACAATTGAATCTTTGAAATAAAAAAATATAACTATGATAAAGAAATTTAACCAATTTGTAAAAGAAAATGTTGAACTAAGTAATTCATCAGCTAGAATATACATCGATAGTGATGAAGCCGAAATGTTTACTACTGAACCAGCTTTGCAAAAATTAGTATCAGATAGAAAAGTATCTCTACTACCACCAGAACTTTATTTTGAAGCAGAGGATAAAAGTACAATTGAGATACTTAAAGGATATTTCCCAGATGCTGAATTTGATTTTGATGAGGATGAGGACGAGGATGATTCAGATGGGTTTGACGATGATGACTACGAAATTAGTAATGAGGAAATTAACTTAAAAGGACTTGCTGCTGGAGCAATGATGGCTTTAATGACCGCTTGTCATAATGGTGAAGTTAATGGTGAACCATCTGAAGGATATACTGGTGATATGCTAGTGAAAAAAATTGAAATGGGTGGAGGTAAACATAACTATTTCCTTATTCATGGTCTTGATGAAAAAGGAAAATATGTTGAGTTCGCTACAGATAATCTAACTTTTAATGTAGGAGATTCTATCCATGTTGACTTCTCAAAAGAAGAAGCTTATCCGTTAGATGATAAGGAAAATATAGGAAAATTTTAAGTAAAAGACCAGTTTAACTGGTCTTTTTTGTTTTAATTAAGTTTTCCCAAAGTATTCTATAAATGTCATCAAATTGATTATGTTTAATTATAATTGAATCAATATAGTTATCCTCACAATAATCCTTTTTCACTTTATCTATATCTTTAATTAGATAATGTTCTTTACTTAAATACTCAATTGTAGTTATTATATTAGATAAGTAAAATTGAAATATATTATTATCTAAGTTTTTATTTTCCTCATATTTTATTTGATACTTATCTAAAAAGTCTCTAATATCATTTATTCCCTTTTTATCAGATTGAATTATTTTATCTCTCAATAAACTTTCTTCATTACTTCTAAATTCGGCTGCTAAACCCAATAAGTGTGAACTAGCTCTTTGTTCATAAACAATACCATTATAAACTATCTTAATATTATTTAAGGCACCAGTATATTCAGTTAAAGAATAATCATATTTATCTTTCCAAATTTCTTTAGCTTCTAAAATAAAATCTTCAGTTGTCTTTCTTTTAATAGACTTCTCAGGACATCTACCCATCAAATGTTTAGAAATAGATTGATTATAAATCTCACCATCATATTCAATTTCTATTCTATCATTTAAGGTAACCTTTTCTGATAAATTTAAATAATTGTATTTATAACCGTGTGTATTTCTAGCTTTTTCTAAAAATTCTAACCTTTTCATATAGTATATATAAAAATCTTTACCTCCTTTCAACATTTTTTTAATTTTTCTTGAAAGAGGGAGTAAGTTTCTTAATATATAAAGTATAAAAATAATTAATTAAAATGGCAAAACAATCAGGTAAAGAAGTAAAAAGATTCGAATTTAGTAAGGTAGGAACTATATTAGATAATATAGCAAAATCAACTCCAATTTTAATCGAAAAAGAACTGAAAGAAAGAAATTATATTTCAACTGGAAATTATCTTTTAGATGCGGCTCTTTCTGCAAAATTAGTAGGAGGTGGTATTTTAGGAGGTAGAATATTCGGACTTTTAGGAGAATCTGGTGCAGGTAAGTCATTTATCGCTTACTCTATATGTAAATCAGCTCAAAGAAAGCAAGATTATAGTGTGATATACATTGATACTGAGAACTCAATAGATATCGAAGGTATAGCTAAAATGGGCATTGATAACTCACCAGAAAAATTCAGATTAATTAGATCTAATAAAGTTGAAGATATAAATATTACATTAACACAACTATTAGATGAATTAAAAAATCAAAAAATGGCAGGATATGAAATTCCAAAGATTCTAATAGTATTAGACTCTATTGGGATGATGTCTTCTAACAAAGAAAAAGCAGATTTACTAAAAGGTGATATGAAACAAGATATGACTAGAGCTAAACAATTAAATGCTCTTTTTAGAAGTATTAGTTCCGACCTTGGATATTTAGATATCCCCATGGTATGCTGCAACCATACATACTTGACACAAGATTTATTTCCAAGAGAAATCAGTAAGGGAGGTATGGGTCTAGTTTATTCGGCATCAGTTTTAGGGTTTCTATCTAAATCAAAATTGAAAACAGGAGATGAGGATGATATGGACTTAGGCCAATCAGGTATCTCGGTTCTTTTCAAAACTCAAAAGAACCGTTTAGCTAAACCTAAGAAAATTAGATTTGATATCTCTTTTCTAAATGGTTTAAATCCTTACACTGGATTAGATGCTTTCTGTCGTCCAGAATATTTTGAACAAATTGGTATCGCTAAAGGTAAAATGGATGTTGATAAGAAAACAGGCGAAATGACTTTCATCCCAGGTGGTATCAGATGGTATGTTGATCACTTAAATAAATCAGTTACAACAAAACAATTATTTTCATCTGAGATATTTACTCAAGAAGTTCTTGAAAAAATGGCACCAATTGTAAATGATTATTTCAGATTTAGATCATTGGATGAAATTGAAGATGTTGAAAAACAATTTAATAGTGTAATCGGAGAAGATGAAGACGAAGATGATACAAATGGATTCACAGATGCCGCTGACGCAGATGATATCTTTGGATAATATTTAAAATAAAGTCGAAGGGTACTTAACCCTAAAAAATAAAATAAAATAAAATGACAAAACAAGAAATTTTCGAACAATTAAAACAACTTTGGGAGCAATTCGAAGCTGGACACAATGGTACAACTAAAGTATCTGATTCAAGAGCTCGTAAAGCATTAGGTGAAGTTAAGAAATTAATCACTCCTTACAGAGCTGCTTCTACTGCTGAAGGTAAAAAATAAAACAAACTCGGTTCCAATGAAAAATATGATAAAATCTCTATTAATAGAAAGAAATGTGGAAGTTAAAAACTTTTCATATGAAACATTATATAAAGTTGGAATGGAGAATGTTAGAGATAACATTGAATTTTATTTTGACAAAACATTTACTTGTGAGTCAGTAATAAAAGAGTTGTTTATTAGAGGTATAATTAATTATATCGAAAAAAAGAATTTTCCTTATTTAGAAAAATAAGGTGGTGGAAGTTCGGAAGTGATTCGGGCCCAAAAGAAAACCCTCAGAATTAATTTTCTGAGGGTTTTTTTGTTGACATATAAATAGTTCTGTATATAGAAATACACCAATAAATAATATTTATACTACCATAAACTAAATATAAACTTATATTCATTCCAAAAAGTTTAAATACTATATCTAAAATGATAAAAAAACAAACAGATATTAAAAAATACTTATTTAGTTTATCAAATTTTTGAGTGACTATAAATTTTTGAAATCTATATTTTATAATTAAGTAAGGATATTGTAATAAAGATATTTTTCTATCTCTACTACAAGGTATGCAGATTTTTGAATAATCCTCTGACTTCATCAACCTTTCGAAAGTTTCTTTTTCAGATAAATTCAAATCCTCTTTGCAATTATAGCATATTTTGCCTTTTTTTATTTCCCAACTTAATGAGTTTCTTTTTTTCAAAATTGAAATTTGAAAAAAAACAAAAACTATAGGTAATAAACAATATATGATTGAAAACATTATCCTAAAATTAATTTTAAAAAATTATCTCTCTTATCCATCTTAGATAAAGACTTAACACACTCTGGTCCTAAACCATTTAGGATACTAGAAGGTACAGTAAGTGTTCTACCACATTTACCACATTTACCCTCGTGCCAAGCTTCGATGAAGTCAGGTAAAGTATTTGTTTTTAATTTATTAAGAACATACTCAAATACTTTAACAGATTGAGCATCTTTAGAGATTACTGATTTTTTACCGTGTCTATAAACACCTTCAATACAAGTTCCAATATAAGAATAGTTTTCAGGACCCGTTAAAACACTAATAAAAAACATATTAGAGTCTTTGGCTTGTTTTACTTTGAATGTAAAACGATTTCCTGTTTTTGAGTTAAGTAATGTAACAAGTGATTTACCTGCGAAGATAAATTTAAGTGCTTCTGAGTTATTTAATTTATGTCCTTCCATTTTGTAGTGATTTATTTTGTAGTGATTTATAATACAAATATAAGGAAAATATCTTAATAGTCAAATATAATATATAAATTATGATTAAAAGATTTCAACAATTTATAACTGAAAGATTCTCACTTCAAAATGATTTTGGAGTGACATATAGTGAATTGGATGAGATAATGTATTATATTACTGATGAATTTCAAAATCTAGGATGGTCAGTTGAAGATTCATCACAATCATCTTTAATAGAACAAGATGATAATTGTTTTATAATTGAATTATATGATAAAACGATTGATTTCCCGACTGATATGCCAGTTCTTCATTATATCGAACCAAAAGTTTTCGAGTTAATATCAGATGTTAGTAGTCAATTGAAACAATATGGATTGGTGGTTTATACATCAGACTTTGGATCAACTGATGCTTACTATGAATTAGTAATATCTAAAATAGGACATGTTCCCGAAAATCAAAATAAATTTAATTATAAAAGAGGGTAGATATCTTACTATATAGAATTATGAATTTTGTTGCATTGGATCCATCACTTATTTCAACAGCTCTTGTTGTCACTTCTGGTGATACATTTAAGATTTATAATTATTGTAGAGAGTCATCTGCTTTTGGTAAAACAGGTATCAAAAAATGGTTCAAATTAGCTGAAGAGTTTGTAACTTATAAGTTTATTGAATATAGAGAATTT
>Ga0114974_10001523_pt1 | contig 18344 bp, 13 predicted proteins | sample S_130206_EF_Meta_FD_87318 | JGI IMG/M metagenome (GOLD analysis project Ga0114974, IMG submission 87318) | Freshwater microbial communities from Lake Simoncouche, Canada to study carbon cycling - S_130206_EF_MetaG | ecosystem: Environmental > Aquatic > Freshwater > Lake | place: Lake... | reverse complement strand
TTTGTACTGGTTATTATAGTCGTTATCAAAATCCTTCTACCAGCTATTATGAATATAAGTTTGAATTTCGAAATAACAATGGAACTCATTTGCGCACTATCAGCACAAGTACAAACAATGATGATTGGTTTTTACCTCGTAGCTACGGCAACTCCAATACAGGATTTTTTTATAATAGTAATAATGAAACCAGTAATTTTGACTTTCAAATGTATCAACCCCATACAGATACCTATAAAATTAGCTCTTTGACTATTGATGGATATGTAAGTGATGTAGAATTATTAAACAATGGTGTTTATTTTGTTACCTCTAACGTAGATCATTACGAACATTACATTTGGAATATTAATTCCAATTCGCCCACCTTTGTTCTATCATCTTTCAATTATAGTTACGAGCCCTTATATAATCCCTCTACCACCATTCTTTTACTCAGTGAAACACTTGATTCGAACTACTATGATACGGTTACCTACATAGATGATACCGGATTTTCATCTAATTATTCATTGTCATCAAGCACATATACTAACATTAATACAAATCGTTATGGAGATAATGGGAATCGTTTCTATTTTAGTGCATATAATTCAAATGCCAGTAATTATAATATATATGCATTTAATCAGTTGCCAGACATGACACCTGTCATTCTTTCAAATCTTCAATCTAATCGATATGTACTTAATACATTTTATGATAGTGTGTACAATTATGAAAACTATAATCAAACCTATACAACTGATTCATTATTAGTTGTAAATATACAAGGAACACCCAATATTATTTTTTCAGGAAGTAATTCAAATTATGGTTCTATAAGTATGTTTAATGATGGTAATTATATAGATATAAAAATTACATTAGAAGATAGTTCTATTCCTGTTAACCAGAGTAATATGTATTACGGAACCTCTTACCAGACATCTAACTTTGGATATTTAGTGGGATCCATGGATGCATATCCTCATACTTCTCTTACCTATACAACGGCTGGATCGAATGATATCTATGTTTATGGAGGATATCAAGTATTAAATAACAATAATGGATTATTTTCTACGTTTAGTGGTTCTTACACTTGTTCAAATGGTAATTACGGAACCTATTGGGTCCGTCAAACAGGAAGTGCTCTTCCTACTGTAGATGTAGCTCCTTTTGGAGTCGATCTATGGTATTCGGTAGAAAATAGCAATTGGGGATCGGCTCGAAGCTCTGATGGTACATCGTATCAGAATAGTCCATATTATCAGTATCAATATCGCACAGTAGTCTCTGGTTCGAACTTAATCTTTTGTAAATCGTTGATTGGATCTATATCGAGCATTGGTGGAGATTTGAGAGGAATCTTTCTTGATGATACTACCATTGTTGGATTCTTAGAGTCCTATGTAAATGATGCACCCTTCTGCGACGATCCAAACAACTTTAGTACCATTAATGTACGAGCCTTTGATGAGTGGAACCTTAGCACAGGGTACGTCTATTATAGCAGTTTAACAACAAATTTTTCTTATATTTATGATGGATCTGTACAGAATCCCTCTCATGGAAAAGGAACGGGTTATCTTATTACGGGATCGAATACAACCGTTATCAGTACAATCTTTACAGGCTCGAATCTATTACTTTACAATTGGACAACAATTAATTCTAATGGTGCTGGATTTCTTGAACAAGAACAGAATATAGTCAAGGCGCATATTTTAACAGAAAATGGGGAAACCTCCACAATTTTATCATCAGCGGCAGCCTTTGCTCTAAACTATGCAACAAATACATATAAAACATCCTTTAGTGATTTATTTTATTTTGATATAAGATCCTCACAAGATTTTAATACTTTCACATATATTTTATCCAATGATGGAACTCTTCTTGCATCGACTAGCGCTCATTTCTATACGTACGACCCCTATGATTCACCTGCTATTTTTTCAGAACGAAATGTTCTTCAGTACGATGATTACGCATCCAATGTAAATATCTTTCAGAACGGAGTATTTACATCTACCATTAATCTGCCGTATGGAATCAATATCGATAGCTTGTATAATGAGATGTATCGACCTTATCCTGATTTTGCAAACGGGCAGTTAGCAATTAGAAGCTATGATGGGGATAGCAATACTGTTATTGTAACTGTCACTAATGATGCCATTTCTACATTCAGTACCTCTTTTTTTACAAACAATACCAATGCCTTTTTAACGCAATCTTTTTTGATGATGTGGAATGATTATCCTTTCACGTTATTGGCACGTGATATGAATGCAGGAATTGACTATGAATTTAGTACGATTGGCGATTTGTATGAAACTAGTTACTATAACCAAGCCGATTCTATTGGGTTTGAGGTGGTTGATGATAATAATGGTGCAAGAAACTATGTAGTCTTTAATTTTTCTACCACCACTTTTAGTATGCTAAGCACATCGTCAGCAGAGAATGAAGAATATACCTTTACCACCTCTCCTTATTGGTATGATTAAACATGTAAAACATATTTTATATGATCTACAATAGAAGATGGGAAATATAATACCAGGACCTCCTACATTGGGATCAGGGTCAATTCGACCCGATGCAAAAGATACAACTTTAGAATTTTGGTGGGATGAGCCTCCTGTTCAGAACCCTGCTGCGACTGTAACTAGCTATACCCTTTCTTGCTCCTCTATCTCTTTTTCTCAAACAGTAGATAGTTCTACTTTTTATATAAAAGTTTCAAGTCTAACTAACAATATAGACTATAGTTTTCAAATTGTTGCTACAAATGAAAATGAGACTAATGGAAATCCTGCCTATTTTAGAACCGTAAAACCTGGTCTGCCTCCTAATCCAGTCACCAATCCTACTGCAACGGTTCTTAGTACTGCTGTAGTTCAAGTTGGATGGGAAAGTCCTACTCCTGATTCAAATATTCCTTCCACGGGTTGGTTTGTTGTGCAATCGGTTAGTTCTTCTCCTAGTGATCCTGAATTTCGTATCGGCGCCTATACTACTCAGAGTACCGCAGTAATTAGCTCCTTAAATATAGACTCCCTGTATGCATTTAATGTCTATGCTGTTAATGATCCTGGTTATAGTCTTGCTATTTCTACAATTGCAGTGAGTCCAATCTTCATTTAATAAATACCGTTAAGAATTAAATTAATTACTATGAATACCACTTTGCCCTATTATTGGGCATTAAATTAATATACACTATTAGAAATGAACATAGTGGTATTTATAAAGGCGGATAATGCCCCCGGTGTATCACCTTCTAGTAGTTCTGCGAATCGTTCTATTTTTCGCACGGTGAATTCTAGTTCCTTCCGTCGCACAGTAGATCCTGCTACTGTAATTTCTTCTACAACAATTCAGGCCGATTCTTTAGCTCTCTTTCCAGCCACCTCGCAACCCAATGCTCTATTTCTCCGAATCAAAAACAATGGAAAGGAGCTGAATCTTTCCAAGTCGTTTGCGGAGAATAAGGTGACGGAAGGAGCCATGTTGGAGGTGCAGTACTTGCTACGCTAATTAAATTCTTTTTAAAGAGTTGTAAAAAATAAATGAAAATAGCTGTCATCACGTTCCTAGTAGGACCTGATTACAAACGTTGGATGGAACCCGGTTTAGCTTCCAAAAGGGAATGGTGCAAGAAACAGGGATATGATTTTCATTGTGGAGGAGACATTGTATGGGATCGTACCCGTCCCATTCCTTGGTCCAAATTGCTATACCTCCAACAATTCTTGAATGACTATGATTATTTGTTTGTATCGGATGCCGATGTTCTCATTACCAATCCCGATTTGAAGATTGAGGATGTGATTCTCCCCCAGCTAGGTGATAAGGATTTACTATGGACAATGGATGCCTGTGATCATTTGAACAGTGGAAACATGTTGTTACGGTGTTCTGCTCGTGAATGGTTGAAAGAGTATTTTACAGAGGTTTGGAAAAAAGAAGATCTGATTTATCATATTTGGTGGGAGAATGCTGCCATGATCAAGGTGTTAGAAATATCTGATCATGCCCGGCATGTGGCAACCTGTAGAGAGCACTGGTTATTTAATGCCTATCTATTTGGTCCTACTGGAAAGGCTGTGGATCCTCCCCGGCGATTATGGCAGAAAGGAGATTTATTGATTCATTTTGCAGGAGTTTATAGAGGTCCTAAAATTAATGCAATGATGAACTACATTTCTGAAACAAAAGAGATCGACCGCGGTCATTTAGAAAATCTTTTGAAAGAGTCCTCTTAATTTTCTACATAGACTATAGAAATGCCGAACACTCGCCGCAACAGTCTTGGACGCAACCACAACAAGCAGGGACGTTTTACACCTACCCGCAGGGTCGTTCGTAAGTCTGGTAACGCTACTCGCAAGGCTCACAATCACCAGCTAACGATTGGCTCCAAGGCGCAGGTCTTTCACGGTACGGCCCACCACACTTCCGGTGGTCTCACCAAGGACAAGCTGATGCAGAAACCGAATGGAAAGATTGTCAGTCGCAAGGCAAGTGCGGCCGGTAAGAAGGCTCTGAAGCATCTGACCAATGCCGGTTACAAAGCCAAGAAGGGTGAATTTAAACTCTTTAAGAAGCAGTAATAACTGTTTTTAAAGTTTGAACTTCCTTCTTCCATTCATATTCTAAAATTGTTTTACGTGCTGCTGCACCATGCTGCGCACGTAATTCTGAATCCATCATGTATTCCTCCATTGCTAAACAAACGTCCTTTGGGTCCACTAATTCTGCAATGCCGCCAATCCCTCCCAATGCCATCGGTAAATAAGTTCGAAAGACAGGTTTGATCACTTTTGAATTAATATCATGTTTACAAAAATCTTTGAACCCTCCTACAAAAGGTACAATTTGGGGAATACCAACTCCCATAGCTTCAAATTGGCACAATCCGAATCCTTCTCCATCCGCTGTTGTGACTCCAACATCGCTCATTGAATATAATTCATTGATCAACTCATCAGTAAAACTCATAGCATGTTTTACCAATAAGAGTTTATTCATATGAGCTTGAATTGGAACATTTAAAAGGGTGAGTTCTCTTGCAAAGATTTCTAACAACGTGTATCCACCCTGTTCACCATTGTCACAAATGCACATGAGTAAAACGGGTTGCGTAGGATGTCTTGCCACTAATTGAGCAAAGGCCATAATTAATAAATCATAATGTTTTCTAGGTGTATTTCGATTTACATTCAAAAACAAACAAGCCTCTTTTGGAATTTTATGTTTTGTTCTTAGTTCTGCTCGATCCTTTGGAACAAACTGCGTTGGATCAAATCCATGTCGCAAAACATGGATTGGTTTTATAATTCCTTGTTTTTGTAAAACTGTTTTCCAATACTCTGTAAATGCAAAATAACTGTGGGTATCTTTATCAATTCGTCCGAGGAGCTGCGGTCTCTGAATATCATACACTTGATCAAAGTAAATCATCATCTTGTACTTGGATCGTTCTTCAACCGTTAAATTTTTTTCCAAACTATCTAGAAATTGACACATAATACCTGCATCATTATAAATCAGAATAACATCGGGTTGGACACGTTTAACTTCGGTCGGAAGGATAGAAAATCCAAATCCTCCTTCTGATTTTCCAGCTTCCTTCTCCTTTTCTACAACATCAACTACATCAACATTTGAAGGATAGGTCCTCCAATCGGGACTGGACAACCCCTTTTGAAATCCAAAATGGGTCAATTGAATGTTTGAATCTGTTGCCAACTCTTTTACCAAATGATAACTTACCTTGCTATATCCTGTACATTGATATGCATGAGTACTAACCAGGAGAAACTTTTTCTTGGTTCCTACGGCGCTTAAAAGTGCATCCAAATTATTATAAAACGAAAGATTCATTTTATAAAAGCCATTGTAAAATTATATTTAAAATGAACGCTCTTCTACAATTTAAATGGTTGTTACACGGTCTGGATTTAAAACACGCCCTCTTCATATTAAAAGACATATAAACCGTTTACCCATTTATAAATATAAGAAGACTATTCAAATGTCGGATACAGAAGGAAAGAAGAAAGCGACAATTCCGTTGGCTCTTCGTCAACAGGTATGGAAAACGTATGTAGGTGAAAAATTTGCATCCAAATGTTTAGTAGGCTGGTGTACGAATCAGATTACAGCGTTTGAATTTGATGTAGGACACAATCTTCCCGAAAGCAAGGGTGGTACGTTGGATATATCAAATTTGCGTCCCATTTGTCACAAATGTAATATATCAATGAGTAATAATTATACAATTGATGAATGGAATAAATTGAGTAAACCGGTTAGCTGTTATGGGTGGTGTTGTTAATTTAATACTATGGATCCCCTGTCCTTTGGACAGAGCTTAATTTAATTCTTTACAGTATAGAATAGGATGGAATTTCCAAAGATTCTTGTAATTAATTTAGCTGATCGAAAAGATCGATGGAAAGATATGCAAGAAGAATTTAAAAACTGGCCTGAAGAGTTACATCGTATTCCGGCTGTAAAACGCAAGATTGGATGGAAAGGATGTACCTTATCTCATCAGAAAGCAGTTCGATATGCTAAAGAACACCATCTTCCATGGGTTTTAATTTTAGAAGATGATTGTCAATTAGAAAAGGATGCATTAAAACGCTTTCAAGAACTCTTACCCATTTTATGGGATCGACGCTCCGATTGGGATTTATTTTCAGGAGGAATGAGCTATAGTGGTTCAACTAATCGTGTAATTCAAGACAATCCTCCAATTCTTCAAGCAAAAGGACGCGCTACACATTTTTGTTTACTACATGAAGGTACCTATGATACAATTTTAAATATGAAGATGCATGTAATTGATATGTTTTATGAAGAGAATTTACGAGTATGGATTACTGTTCCTTATATAGCGATTCAAGCTTCCGGTCATAGTAGTATTGTAAAAAAATTTACTAATTATGATACTGTTTTTCAAGGATCGACACGACGATTTAAAAGGACTCTTGCTAAGTGGAGAAAAACACACAAACATTAAGAGGAAAGTATAGTAGAAAGAATTGTTTGTAACGATTGTTTCTTTTGTATCCACCAGGTTTGAAGATCTTTGCGATGTTGTTCCATGACTTCAGGATTCTTTGAAAGTTGTTGAAGGAGATTGGGAGCCTGAGCCCAGGAAGGAAGGGCTAACAAAGGGGATTTTCCTAACACTTCTGTATATTCATCGCCAAGCTTTCCTTCAGAGGGAACATAGAGGGGAATGGCTCCTGCCTCTAACGCTTCATAGAGTCGAAAGGATTCTAATGACCAAAATCCAGTAAAGGCTGGTACAAATTTAGTATTCAAAAGTTGATCGGTGTAGCCTGTTCCTACCAAAGGGGATGGATCTCCAAATGTAGCTTTGGTTTTCTTTTCAAAGGGTGTTAACACTTCTAGGGAGCGGAGAGCTTCTACACGTCCAGGACGATCAATGCTTCCTGCAAAACTCCACATGAAAGATCTATCTGCAAATGTAGGTATTGCCGAGGATGCTTTTACACTATATCCCAATGGAAGTGTAAGAAGATTTGCCCTTCCAACACAATCCTTACGATAATAATTACGAATAATAAACTTTACGGCAGGATGATTGTACAACTCAATGGGATCCTTTCCATTCTCATCACTGAGATGCAATAGGATTACCTTTCCTTCTGCTGTATCAAGAAGTTGCTTGTAAAGCCCCATTTGAAAATTAGGAGGAGTTCGTTGATAGAGAAGAATTGCATTATTGGGAAGAGCTACTGAAATTGCATTCATTTCAATAGATGATTGGAACATATCTTCAATCCATGCCTTTTCACAGTCTATATATGTATCTGGGATATAATAGACAACTTGTTTGTTTTCTACAACACTTGTAACAGCTGGTCTCATCATCGGACTCAATGATGTAAGAATTTCATCCGGTGAAAATGTTTCTTGGTACGGGTTCAAGTCTGCTTTTGTAAAACACTCTTTATTGTTCCAAATATCGCTATCAAATGTATCTTGCCTTTGTAAATCATTAAAATGCGACTGTTGATAGACAGGATCTGAATCCTGAAAACAGTGTGTTAGCAATGGTGTAGCAATATACTTCTTCAATCCATTTGAAGGATGTCCTAACAAGTGATCACTCACTGTAAATGATTTGGTCTCTGATTCTGTTAAATACTTCATTAATTTGATTGCACCACTCTTTCGAAGAATATAACTATAGGCACAGAAATGAAAGAGTGAAACAGGAGTAGGACTAAATAGAGTATTTGGTATAATGGATGCCCAGTGTTCATTTACTGGTTCCAGTAAAGAAGGAAGTGCTGGTTTGTTAGGAGGAAGAATTCCTCCCAAATATAATAAATCAGCATCTTTTGGAATATCCTTTGCATAATCCTTCCATTGGTTCATCCAATCCGGTGCAAACCGCGCATCATCCTCTAACACAAGAAAATATTCTCCTTCTTCATTTGCAATCTGTGACCACACTGAAATATGACTTAAATTACATCCAATAATCGATTTCTTCCATTGAAATTGATTCATCTGAAATAGATTATAGATCATAGAATTCATAGTGAGAGATTTTCCATTTACTGCAGACACACGCGTTGCATACGATTGTAGAGATGGTTCTGCTCCTATTAGACTCTTCCATCGATCTGGACGAGTATCCAAATTAATCACAAAGGTTTTAGAAATAGAGACAGGTGATGCTGGACGGCTACACAATGATAATATCCGTGTACTAATTATCTTTAGAGTCTGCAATGCAGTTTGATAGGATGCTTCATTCAGAATAGGAGTATTCGCAATCTGATGGCATCGAACCGTATCATATTCTAAGCCTTTTAACACCTCCAACACACCTTCTGCATCTTGGATATGGGACACATTCACAATAGAATTTGGTGCAAAATCGCTATCAGTATCCTTGTCACCCCAATAGAGTGGAATGCATCCTGCCATCTTAGAATGCAACACTTTCTCTGTAATGTATCCAGGAGCTTGAGAATTTTCAAAACTAATTGTAAACTTATGCTGTTTAAAAAAGTGGTGCTTGGAAATATCTCCACAACCTCCACCAGGATATAACAATCCTAGTTGACCACCAATATTATTATACAGGGCTCCTCCAGAATTCACCTTCTTATATTTATTAATTACTTGAAAAGTATCATTTCGAAGTTTGCACACTGGATTACTAACAACAAACCCACAGAACTGAGATCGTTCTTGGAATGGTAAAACAGTTTTTGCAAAGTGAACCGGTATACGAATGGGATTATCCTTTGATTGCTCTGGTAGTGTGGTGGATCCAGAATACCAGTCCACAAACGTCATCCATGTAGGAAGCCGAAGATGAGTACTATCTTCCGTTTTAGAAGGAGTTAGATACAAGGAAATACTCGGATCCGTAGGAACTGTCCAATTTTCAGCTGTAAAATACACTTTAGGAAGTGATTTAGGAAGAGTCTTCCATGTTTCGCTATACGGCCCAATAATCACAATAGAAGGAGAAGATACACAGTCTGTATAATTTACTCCTTGAAGAGGAGTGGAGGTATGATGTCTCAATGAATCCATTATGAAATTTGTATTATAGTTAAATCCAGGCCACATATCAGTAAATGCAATTGTCGGCCCTCGTTCATCTGAAATCTTTACATCATTTGCAGAAGTAGTCAAAGAACTTGTTGTGCAATACAGAGATTGTTCGCATAGAAAGGCATCTAACATAGTATTAATACCTTTTCGTTGAATGTGTTTGATAAGATTACGAGCTCCCTTCTGTGTAAGCAAATATGCCGTAGGAGAGATGGTTCCACCTGTTCGCTTACGAATATATGAATTCACAAACTCCGTTCTGCAGAGAGGATTGGATCCTATACAAAGAATATCCATATCAGCGGGAAGATATGCTACCATTTGCTTCCACTTAGACTCCCAGTCTGAACTTAGTTGTACAGTATCCTCTAAAATAAGATAGGATTGCTCTTGAGAATCATTTGCACATCGTTCCCATAGCCCTAGATGAGAGATAGCTCTTGCAATTATAGCTTTATTCCATTGAAAGTCATTCTCTCGAAACAAATGTGCTAATGGAGAGGTAAAGGATAGTCCTGACGGATCGGTAGCTATCCATTTGTACACTTGTTTATACAAGGCAGGATGAGACTGTTTGAACTTTGTCAGGAGCTCTGTATTTTGATCTGAATTGATTAAAAATATTTCTCCAATTCCCGTTGTAATAGGAACAAATTGTTTGAACTGACCACGGTGGACATACAAAGGAGTTCCCCATGATTGGGCTCGTCGCAAAGAATGATCGCAATAGAAATCTTTGAGCGGAAGTCGAGGAGCTCGGCACCTTGAAGAAAGGATTGAAAGAATGGATTGATCATGGCGATGACCAAAGCAGACACCTCCATACGGCTTCCATTTATCTCCTTTAATCGAGTCTGGATGATCTTTTGCAATTTGCAGAGCTTTTTCAAAGAGTTCTGACTGATAACGACTTCCAACGGTATATCCAATGAGTCCAGCCGTAATTTGATGTTCTTTCAATTCTTGTACAGTAGGTGATAGAATCTTACAAAAAGTTGGATGGCACCATCGTTCGTTGCACTGTTCTTCATCATCGAGAAGAAATACTTGTTTCTGATCTAATTGCTCCCAAATTTTGGTAATAGGAGCTACTACATAGACACCAGCATCTAGATATAAAATATTTGTATCTTTTTTTGCTTTTGTACCCGCATCGTGGAGAACCCATAGTTTCCAAGCAAAGTGTTGAGGATTCCAAAATCCTTCCCAAGGAGAGAGATTCGTGGGAAGAATACGAATCTCCACATCCTTTGGATATTGATCTACTGTTACATCTGGCCATATATACAGGACCTTTGCATCCTCTTTTACAGACTCTAACAATAGTTTGGCGGATTCAATGTACTTTGAGTTTGCAGCTGTGATAAATACTCTAGAATTCGAAACTGGGCGAATTACCAGTTGAGGAGAAATATGTTTCGAAGGGACAGCAAGAGTTGCAGAAGAAGCAGCAGACCATTCGCTCTCTGCAATAGTAATATCGCGACGAAGGGCAATGGCCGCTACCGCTTTTACCAAGATTCCCATGGTAGATTCACATTCTTTTCTCTTTTTAGCCGAAAGAGCTGGAATCGATTGCATAGCCTTGCAACGAGCCTCATCCTCATCCAGCTCTTTTAGCTGTTTGACTAAATCATCACCATTTCCACACTTTCCTGCATGAAAGAAACCAGCTTCCTCAAAATCATTCATGACCAATGGATCTCCCCAATAAATAGGAATTGCACCAGCTACTTTGGCGTGAAATAACTTTTCTGTACAATATCCAGGACTAGAAGAATTTTCAAAGGCAATAACAAACTTTGAATTCTTATAATAGTCTACTTTAATTCGTTCACCCCCTCCTGCAGGGAGAGGACCTTCAGAACGATTACAAAACAATTGACCGGCTGCTTCCACTGGTTTGTACTGATTAATTAGTTGAAAGGCTGTATTACGAAGAGGATTACCAGGATTGGTGACAACAAAGGAACAAAAGCGTGTCCATGTAGAAGGAGTTGCTGTCAGACACTCCTCCAACTCCATTGGAATTGGATTTACAAACTTGGCTGGATCTTTTTTAAACCAATTAATTTCTAGCATCCACAAAGGAAGACGAATGTAAGGAGTTCCACCCTGTTTGGGATATTCAAAACCCAGATTTAATAGAGTCTTGTGATCGGTACGAGACGTTGTATTTTCTCCTGTATAAAATATTTTTGGAATTTCTTTCCAAGTTGGTTTCTGATGTTCCGTTCCAAAGGGACCGTAGAAAATTACAGAAGGATCAATCTTGGTGACTTCCACTGTAAATCCATGAGTTTGTCCAGCCCAATTAAATAAATGGTAGAAAAAGTTATAATCAGGTTGAAAATTCTCCCACATATCGGCAAATGCAATTTTTAGAACTGATGTAGAACTAGTTGGAATTAATTTTATAGGAGTTGCCGTGGTAAGAGTCTTTAGCGCTGCCTGAAGTCCCTCCTGCACAGTAGAACCTATGGGACCAAAGCGTTCTTTTAACGTTCTCTTTCGAATTTGAATGGCCGTGGGATGGAAAAACCCTTTTCCACCTTCAGCATCCGTCTTCAATCGAATCCACGCCTCCTGTGCATCTTGAATCTGATTTAATTCATAATAATAACTTCCTCCCATACTTTTTGCAATAGCACAATTATGAATCATAGGAATTCCTAAATAAAGAGCATCCAGAAGAGTTGCTTTCAGTGGTCTCCAGCGTTGATGACAAATGAGAACTGTTTTATCACGTCGCATATCTGGAATTCGTAGTCTACCAACAAAATTTCCACTAATATCTGTGCCTAAATTACAATTTTTTACAACATTGGATTGAAAGAACTGACTTTTTGCAATTCCATCTCCATTATGAACCATCCAACGAACTTCATCTCCCTTTCCACGAATAGCACTTACAATATTAATAGGAAGAACAGCACTGCTTGAATTACTCATATTACTTTCAGTAATCCGAAGACACCACGCCATGCTGGAGGGAGCACCGGTGGGAACTTTTGCTTCAATTTCTTTTGCAGAATCCACCCATTCAGGAAGTTTTGTTTCTTTTTCATAAATATCTAATGGCAATGAATCCCATACAAAAGGAAGTTTTGAAACTTTCACACCAGATAGAAATTCTAAATATCGTGTATCATCTTCTGTATAATGATCCCATGTCCAAATTCCATGAATATTTGCAAACTCTCGTTTATTGGAGTTGCACTGATACACAGAGGATTCCATATCGTGGAAAAGAGGTGGATAGTGAGCAAAATAAATGATTCTATTTGCTACCTTTGGACGATCTTGGGCAGGAATAGGCCATACCACTTCCACAAGCAGATCATACGGAGTCTCGGGGATTGCAAAATGTTTACGAATAGGAACATTGGCTTCATGATCTTTACAATCAATAAACCATAGTTTTTCTCCAGACGGTGCTAGAAGTTCTACAGTATGTCCTGCAGTTATGAAGGCCCGTGAAAGAGCGACAGCAACTTGGGTGATGGCTCCACTGAAATAACTATTTTCAAATCGCCCTGTGATGGCAACCCGCATGTTTCTTAGGAAATGGATTGCAATCGGTTTAGATAAACGTAAAACCATTGTAGAATGCTGCGTCTCATTGGTACATTTTTTACACTTGTTGCAACTGTCATAGCAGGAACTGGTCCTAGTGCTCTTTACAATGCGTTAAACGGCCAAACCTTCAATCCTCCCGGCTACACCATTGTCATGTATCAATCCTGTATGCAGAATCAAAATGCAGGAAATCCTTGTGGATCCTTCAGTACTTTTGAATCCTCTAACGGACTTTATACCAATCAATTATACGGTCCTGCAACTGCTTCTGGTAATTGCGCCAGAACCTTTCGTCTCTCCTTTGCATGTGGTCCGACCGTTTCGATGAGTGGAGTAAATGAAAATCCTACATGCGTCTATGCTGCAACTCTAACACATCCGTATGTGTGTGGCTTGGATATGACGGTAGGTAATGAAGCAGCTTCTGTTTCTCCAACACCTTTGCCACCGACTGCAACGGCTTCTACAACTCTTACATTGACAGCTACGACTTCTTCTACTGCAACAGGGACTACAACGGGTAGTACCACTGGAACAGCTACAACAACTCTAACATTAACTGCTAGTCCCACTATTACCAGTTCAACCAGTACAACTCTAGCTCCTTCTGCGACTTCAACCCCTTTGTTTGTAGTCACTGCTTATCCTACAACGACTGCTACAACAACACTAACGGCTACAAGTACACCTTTGTTTATGATTACAGCTTGGCCATCTTCTTCTCCAGTCAATGTCTCTGCAACCTCGACTCCTCTGTATTATATGACAGCCTATCCTTCTTACAATCCAAATAATGAAACAGGGTTGTTAGGAGGGTTGATCGCGAGTGCACCCAGTTCAGTTGCAACTATTCTAGGAGGTGTTGCAGTAGGAATTGCTGGAATAGGAGCCATTGGATTTGCAGTAAACTATTTTAAAAAGGGAGGCTCCTTGAAGGGATTGCTACAAATTGCTAAATCAAAAGAAGCAGAAATGACAGCCATGTTACCTCCCTCTATGAAGGCAAAAGTAGAACAAGCAAAAGCTGATCCTCGATTGCAAACCGCTTTACAAATTGCTGAAGATCCTAGTAAAGCGGTTCAAACTCTAACGTCTGCGTTGCCTCCTTCGGTACAACAATTAGCACAGACTCTTCCACCGCAACTCACATCGATAGTACCTTCGCAACTAACATCAGTATTACCACCGCAGGTCACGCAGGTTCTCTCCAATCATCCAGCCTACAGTGATATACCGTTTGAAACACCGGTTCTTCATCAGGTTGTTACAGCTGTATCAAACTCGGCTTCTACAGCAGTGGAACCCTTGGCGCCTCAGATGGCGACCTTGGAAGTGAGTGCGGAACAAGTAGAAGCAATTCAGGCCTTTTTAGCCAGTAAAAAATAATTATTATTTAAATAAGGTATATACAATTTGTTTTGCAAATTATATATAGCCTATGTAGAATGTCGATTCCAATTCGAATAGATTCTACTCTTCGTCCGATTTGTTTTGGCATTGATAAAAAAGTATCCAATGAGACTGGTGTTAAAGTGGGTCCCGAATTATTTAAAAAATATGAACACGCACTTTATATTGGTGCACAGATATCACGATTAGTATATATGGATACTGGTGTTATGCGATATGCAATTGAAACATCATTTGGGATGTCAAATGACGTTGTTAATAAAGTAATAGATGTATATTATGATAGATATTCTGATAAACTTACAGTTCCTATTTACAGTCAACAGGGAAATAATACAGGTCGGCCGATGGAATCTTATTCTTTAAAAGTTGCATCTCCTAGAGATGTAAAATATGGAACATACATTTCTACACCTGATGATTTGACATGTATTTTTTTAAATGCTAATAAATTAATAAAAAATGAAAATAGCATTTTTAAAAAAGATGATCTATTTATTGCATTTAAAGGAAGTTCAAGTTTAAACAATTTTAAACATGATATACTTGCACAATTTACTCCCTCTGATATTACTCCTATGTTAAAAAAAATTGGAATTACAATGGAAGAGACAGGAAATAAAGTAACCGGTGCATTTGTTACACCTATTATAGATGGTTGGTCTGCATTTAATAAAGCATTAACAGATCATATTAAATCAGAAAGTCGATTATTTCTCTGTGGACATTCTCTAGGTGGTGCTTATTGCACCCTCTTTGGATTTATTTTAGCGGAAGGAAAAGCATCTGGAACGCTTCCTATTATGAAAAAGGTAAAAAGCATACATATCCTTACCTATGGAGCTCCTGCTGTATTTGGAGATAAAGCTAGAAACACCTTTAATCGTCATTTAGAGTCTGGATTTGTAACAGTTGATCGTGTCGTTTCACAAAAAGTACCGGCTCGTTCTGCTTCAACGCAATTGTTGGTAGGAGGGTTAGTGGGTCCAAATGATTTGATTCCAATGCTTCCTGTTGGATTTTCCCATCCTGGATTTCGACCGTTATCTACTGATTTTTATCCTGAAGTAAATGGACGACCTTATTCTATTGATAATATTCGTAAATTTTATGGTATAAATAGTCGCACACGATATCGAGATCCCGCTACATGGCCTTTTCCTGAGTCAATCTTCTTAGGAGATGCATCCCATGCAGCTAAACTTAAAGATATTGTAGAAGATATTACAAAATTAAAATTGTCTCCTGAAGAATCAACTTATTCCAATAAAAAACAGAATACTCAGAAGGGAGGAGCTTTTTTTCAACCTGAAAAAACAAAATATGAACTTACTACAAAAAATTTTATTCCCAATTTTATATCAGTAAAAGGAAGTGTCTATGCATATGGGTTTGCTCACAACGAATATCTTGGAATGTTTTTTAAAGGTAGTTTACGAACCTATGGGCGAAAGAATCCAGCAAAAAATTCTATTGCATATTTTGAATTATGTCCATCAGGAATGCGAATTAAATATATTCCTTTAAAAAGTAATGTCACTCAAAAAACTCGTACAAATCGTTCTACAAAAACTAGACGAAATAAACATTCTTAATCCTCTTCACTTTCCACTTCTTCGTCCTCCTCTGTAGCTGCCTTTTTAACAGTTGGATGAAGTTTATTCCATTCTCTTGTAATACCACTTTTGATCTTTGTATCTAATTTCACAAGTGCTTCATCTCCTTCAAAGATTGTATCTGTCAAAACCTCTAACATGTCATCTCGTGTTAGATGCAAGTCTTCTAATGTTTTTACAATTTCTTTTGCTGGTTTTGGTTGAAAGAGTTTCATTCGCAATAATTCTTTTGCATCGAGGCAATCACTTCCCAATCGACGGGATAGATCGCGATGCCATCGGTGGTGTTTGGATCCTTTGGATTGTTTGCCCAACCAGGTGGGGAATAAATTCCAGGGGGCAGGACCTTCTGCCAGAGTTGCGGTGGTAACCACCGCTTGAACCGCATGAGGCATCAATTCCCAATGTTGTCCTCTATATACTTTTGTATCCAGAAGATCGTAAAAGGTATAGGCATCGGCTGCTGCACTACAATTAAATATATTTGATTTAGAAGCAGCTGGATAGGCTTCTCCTACCATCAACGGAACCATTCCATAATCTATGAAAACTAATTCAGAACGATAGGAAAGGGGAGCAGAGGAATTGAAGAGTTTTCCAGCGGCTGAAAATGCATCTAGTCGCAACAAATCATCCTTGGCAGCAGATCCTTTAAACTGCAAGAAATTAATTATACTTCGAATATCATTGCCATTCTGTTCCACCAAAGATTCTAGATCTGGTAATTTAATGGAAAGTTTTAAAGGTTCTACGAGTTTTGCATAAATTGCTTTTGCAATAGTTGATTTTGTCGGTCTGGCCATCTTAAACACCGTGCAAACTGATGTGAGGGGCCGCATCTTTTGCGGATTTCCCTTTTCATTTGCAATGCAAATAACAGGAAATTTACAGGATGTTAGAGCCGTAGCAATCGCGGAAATTCCTCCACGATCTCCAGAACTCATTCCATCGACTTCATCCAAAATCATTACATATTTTTTATCTAGGCTAGAGGTGGTGGCTCCTAGGAATAGTTTTTTTACAGCACTTGCGGATCGGTCTTCACTGGCATTCACTTCCACCACTTCATATTTGCAGCGCTTGGCAATCAAATGAGCCAAGGTTGTTTTACCAATCCCAGGGGGACCCGTTAAAAGAATCGGTTTCTCTTTGGAACTCCAGGTGGATAACCATTTATAAAGTTCTTCAATAATTTCTTTGTGGCCAATTACTTCGGATAATTTAGTTGGTTTGTAGAGGTCCACCCACAAGGCCATTTTATTTTCAGTTCTATTAAAAATAGAAAAGAAAATCATTTTTAATCTATTAAATAAATTCTGTCAATAAATAGATAAATGGGGAGATCTAACTCAGTAGACACATTTCTTGACGTAGTAGAAATGTTTTACAATATTATATCTATTGTATTTTTAATTCTATTTGTAATTGGATTTTTTTATTTATTTTCCCGAGTCTCTACGGGAGGAGTTGTATACGGAGGAGGTCCTCCCGTTATATACGGAGGAGGTCCTTCCGTTGTATACGGAGGAGGTCCTTCCTTTGTATACGGAGGAGGTCCTTCCGTTGTAGTGAATCGTACAACTATGAGTGCACCAAGTGCACCTCGTGCACCTCGTTTTCGTTCTCGTCGATAAATTCAATTTATTTCTTACAAAGAAATCTGTTGAATTACTGTAAACTTGTATACTGAGAAGAAATATACTTTGCATTGGTATACCCTAATTTGTGAAGTTTATCGGTGGCTAAACGGGCTCGATGTCCAGTATTACAATAGGCTAAGATCCGAATGTTTTTATCAGGATACTGTTTTGGCATTTCTTTTTCTAAATCAGCACTTTGAATATGAACAGAATTAGGATAGTATCCAAGAGTGCTGCGTTCCAAATCCGTCCTCACATCTAACACTAAATCAATCTGCTTTGTTTGCAGTAAATGCTTTGCTTCCTCAGAGGAAATACGGTAGGGTGAACTAACTGCATATTGATATGCAAAATAAGCAAAGACTCCAACAAGTATGATGCTAATTCCTAATAAGAGTAGGAGTGTTGACCGTTTCATTTCTAAGGGTCTATATTATATTGCCAGATCAAGTAAATATATTTAATAAATAGAAATGATTGTCAAGTGGTA
>Ga0114974_10001517_pt1 | contig 18367 bp, 23 predicted proteins | sample S_130206_EF_Meta_FD_87318 | JGI IMG/M metagenome (GOLD analysis project Ga0114974, IMG submission 87318) | Freshwater microbial communities from Lake Simoncouche, Canada to study carbon cycling - S_130206_EF_MetaG | ecosystem: Environmental > Aquatic > Freshwater > Lake | place: Lake... | reverse complement strand
TTATCCCATGGGCGATGAAGAAGTAGAAGAAGTTATACAAGAGTTTGATCGTAGCAAACACGCATATCTAGACACGCCATTTGTGCATTTTGAAAATCTCAAGCCCATGGTGGCACCTAGCGAGACCTTGGCCAGTGACGACAATTTGTCAACACACATATATGACGATGAATTGGATCTTGACTCTCCAGAAATTAAATTAGCAAAGTCCAAATGGAAAGAACTCAATCCCGGAGATACGTTGAAAAATCAACGACACTTGCTGGAACGTGGCGTGATTACTAAATTACCTTGGATGGACTTGGTTGAACCGCCAACACATCAAACATCTTTTGGTAAAGATTTTCCCGACATGCCCCAACGTGGCGACATCTTTATAAACATTGAAACTTTGCCCACTCGTGTGTTCAAATACAACGGTGAAAAGTGGATTGAAATTGACAAAATTGCCGGCGATAGTTATGTGCATGATGATGCCTACATCGACTATCTAATCAGCAGAGTAAGTTCGGGCGAGTACGATCCAGAGCTATTAACTGACGCCGAGCGCACCCAAATTGAATTACGTTTACGCAAAGACCAGACATGACCGACACATTAAATATCAATTCCTGTAGTTTTTGTCACAAGCACAAAGACGATGTGCAAAAGCTCATCATCAGTGATGGAGTTGCAATCTGCAACGAATGCGTGAATCTTTGTCAGGACTTGTTAATTGACAAACCCGAAGATGGTACAGTAGCAAAGCAACTTGATCCCCGAATGCTAAAAGAATTTTTAGACCAGTTTGTAATTGGACAGGAATTTGCAAAAATGGTATTGTGCGTGGCAGTAACAAATCACTACAAGCGATTTAATCGCAATGCTCAAGATCCTGAGATTGCCAAAGCCAATCTGTTGATGATTGGGCCAACTGGTTCGGGTAAAACATTGTTGGCAAAAACTGTGTCAAGATATCTTGACGTACCTTTTGTCATTGCCGATGCAACCAGCATAACTGAAGCAGGATATGTGGGCGATGATGTTGAAACATTGATATCTCGACTGTATGCCGCCGCCGGAAATGACATTGAGCGCACACAACGAGGTATTGTATTCATTGATGAAATTGATAAAATAGCACGTAAAAGTGAAAGCGCCAGCATTACTCGAGATGTGTCAGGTGAAGGTGTACAACAAGCATTGTTGAAATTGGTAGAAGGCACAGTGTGTCGAGTCAGTGCACAGGGAAATAGAAAACATCCCAGTGCTGAATTAATTGAAATTGATACCACTAATATTTTGTTTATTGCCGGCGGCGCCTTTGTTGGGCTTGATGCAATAATTAAAAATCGAATCAGTGGATCTAGTATAGGCTTTAACACAGTTATACACAGCAAAAGAGAAACCGAGTTAAATGACGTTGTTCCTGATGATTTAGTAAAATACGGAATGATTCCAGAGTTTGTTGGCAGGTTCCCAACCACAGTAACTTTGAACGAGCTTAGTCGTGAGGACATGATCAATGTGCTCACCGGAGTAAAAAACAATTACATACAGCAGTACCAATGGCTGTTCAAGCAAGACTCCGTGGAAATTAATTTAACTGCGGCCGCTATTGGTGCATTAGTTGACCGCACTATGAAAACAGGTACTGGTGCTCGTGGCTTGCACAGCGAACTAGAGCGTGTGTTGATGCCACACATGTTTGATCTTATTCGTTATCGCGACAAAGGCATCACCACAGTGACCATTGACATTGACCAAGTAGAAACCCCCACTAGTCTCACAGGAAGCTGATATAATTCTGCCAATGTTTGTTTATTCTTGCACTCACATCTACGCAGACACAATAAATGACCCAGCAAGGTTGGCTGCCACAGTGGCACAAGATCTTGCTAGGCATAACACTCGGTTTGAAGACCACGACAGCATAATATTGAGTTTTCTTGCCGAAGGGCACGATGACAACACAATTGCACCCTTTATAGATTACCTTACCACCCAGGTACCATTGGAAAAAATTGGTGTGTTGTTTAATGCTACCATAACAGAAAACTTGCCTTATCGATATCAATGCTTTGAGGAATACATGTGCAACCACAGCAATTTCTTTTGGCAGATTGAAGAGTTTGATCATGAATGGCCCACACTGCAATTAGATAAAAAATTTCTGTGCTTAAATCGAAGAAGCAGTGACATACGTGCACAGCTGGTGTATGCTCTACAGGACCGATTACACCCGGACTCAATGCGAGCCAGCCTTGATTCCATGAGTGTAACTAATTCTAGGAATGCAATTTTCATCGACGGACCTGTGGATGTCAATCAGCAACACACAAATGTTGGGCTGCCATTTCGAAGTTGCTTGTTCAACATTGTATCTGAAAGCAGCGATCAAAGCAGTCCCAAAGTTTGGAAAAAAGTTTTTATCACAGAAAAAACCTACAAGGTTTTTGCCTTTCGACATGTGCCATTGTGGATGGCTGTGCCAGGACTGGTGGCAACAGTGAGAAATTTGGGGTTTGATTTGTTTGATGATTTGTGTGAGAATCATTCCTATGATGATATACAAGATGAAACTGAACGCATGCACCGTGTAGTTGACATTGCAGTCAAATTAGATCAAAAGTTTTCTCTTGATGATTGTCAGCGATTGAAACAAGATCTATCACCAAGATTAAATTACAATTATAATTTGCTCAAACACTTGGTATCTCAACACGGCCAAATGCAACAACACTATTTTGATAAATTAGTAAATGTACATAGAGTTTGACATTACTACAAGCATGGACAGTTTTGATAGTCTCAAGGACACAGTTGATATCTGGGCCAAGCAACACAAAATACCTTACACAACCAAAGTGGCCAAAGGTTTGAAATATCGACTTGGATTAAATTATCCCGAACATTTTACTCTTTTTGCCATGACCTGGACTGGCTGCGACTACACAATCAAAAATGCCAAAAAGTCTTGACAAGGTATCAAATTTCTTGTATAAATATACTTGTAGCGCCGATTGTCGGGCTACACTTTATAGTCAACTTGCTTAATAAGGAGAACATTATGACTAAAATCACTTCATTTGACCTAACCCCCTTCTACCGTAACACCATAGGTATAGATCGTTTATTTGATCGTATTGTCAATCAGATTGACCATACTGCGCAGACAAACTATCCGCCCTACAACATTGTTGAAACTGGTGAAAATACCTACGAAGTGCAGGTGGCAGTTGCTGGATTCAGCCAAGGAGAATTGGATGTTGTTGTTAGAGACAACGAACTAATTATCACTGGTGAAAAAACAGAAACGCAACTAGCTGACCATGTATATAGATATCAGGGAATTAGTGCACGTAAGTTTATTCGGACATTTAGTCTAAGCGACTACGTTGAAGTTAAAAGCGCAACTGCTCGTGACGGCATTCTAATTGTCAAGCTTGAGCGTATTGTGCCCGAAACTTTGAAACCTAAAAAAATTGCCATTGCGTACGAAAATACAATTCAAGCGTAAATAACAACATGGGGGCTTCGGCCCCCAATTATAGGATAATAATATGTCAGATGCCGAAATTAAAACTCGTACTCAATCCAAAGAAAATCTTGAGATCAAAGAACCACCCATGTTTCGAGTGATTTATATCAATGACGAAACTACAAGCATGGGATTTGTGGTTGACAGTTTGATACAATATTTCAGCTATTCAGTGCCCACTGCCGAGAGAATCACATATGACATTCATCAAGCAGGATTTGCCACTGTTGCTGTGTTGCCTTATGAAATTGCCGAACAAAAAGGCATTGAAGTCACAGTAAGTGCTCGATCAGCTGGATTCCCATTGCAGATCAAGCTAGAGCCTGACTTGTGCTAAATTTCTATGCGCACAGGGAAATACGGATCCCTGTGCCAAGGAGTACCAGTTACTCCCCTTGGATTACAAACAAATCTAACTCTATCAATTGACTCGTCAACTTGATGATGATAATGACCAAAACACCAAAGTTTAATTTTCTTTTCAGTATCTTGTTCAATAACTCGTTGTTTAATATAACTGTTGATTGATGCATTAATTCGATAGCAATCCGCAATGTCTGGATCATGCGCAATAAACTTGCCGTCTGGTACATAATGTGTGACTACTACAATTTTTTTAACATCTGGATGTGTTTGCAACTTCTGAACAGCATGCTCTAAATACTTTATGTCATTGAGTGCAGCCATGTACATGTTCATGGTGGCCGAGGGAGAAATACGATAGTGTCGTTCAACTGCACTTTTGGTTTCTTGCACACTAAATTTTGAAGTATAGTCAAAACTGCACCAGCTGTTGACTCCTACAAATGCTACACCATTTAAAATAACAATTTGATCTCGAAGATAAACTACATTTTTAATGTGAGATATCTCTTGCTCCAACGTTGCATAGCTTTGGTCCAAGTTTTCAAATCCACTGCGATGTTCGTCATTGCCGTCGATGTAGAACACCCCAAGATAGTGTTGACCAAGATGTTCAAGAGTTTGTCGCAAAAGTTTGCGATCTCGGGCAACGTCCCCGGCTACCACACAGTATGGACTGGTGGCCTGGTAAGTCCAATCAAAACTGGGCCAAGAATCAACGTGGAGATCTGAAATAAGATCAAAACTAAATTGCATGATACATATATTTAATAAAGGAGTTATAAGTGAATATAATATTAGGATCAGAAAACATTTCTGGCATCAATGACAAGTATGTAGTGCTAGAACTAGACCAATTGCTTTTTTCTAATCGAACAGAACCATTGACTGCTTACTGCATTGTTGAGAACCTAGGGTTTGATGAACTTGCTACAGTAGAGCAGTTTCGTGATCTGCACAACAATCTTGTCAAGAACTATCGACTAGGTAATTGGAAGTATTGTGAAGACGCACTAGAATACTTGCGTGGAAGATGGCACAATGAAGTAGACACATTTTATGACGATTTGTCACAGCGAATAGCCAAGTTCAAAACTGCCAAGCCAGACCCTGATTGGAATGGCATTGTCAAAGTGGCCGCACCTGCAAGTGGTGACACTCAGTTAGAGTCTCAATAAGACTTTGTTTGGTGTACACCGAGTTAAAGTTTAGTAGATCTTGTTTTAATTCTGGTGTACGACTGGCTATTTTTCTAAACGTTCTCCAATTGAGTCCTTTACGATGTTGGTCACAACAGTGTTTGGCATGTTGATAGTTTTGTAAAAATTCACTCTTTAGTTGGTGTGCAAACTCTTCTGAGAAAAATCTTTGTTTATTAAATTTAACAATGTCATTCAGTTGATGTCTAAGTTCCGTTTGTTTTGCTGGCTCTAACTGTTGTATATGTTGCATGGTCAAAATTATTTTATTCAGGCGCTGTACTGGGTCAGTTTCTAAGTCGTAGCTTTCATCAATGACGTTGCCAAATGTGCAAAAGCCATAAGACCTAAGATATTCTAAAGCACCATGAGTACTGGCCAGTATGAATGGTTTTCCACAAGCAATTGGTCGAAGTATTTTTTCAGTAAGGTGTAATCGATCATCGTCAAACAATGTTTCTAGTACAACATCAAACCAGCATTGCTGATAGTCCTCGGCTGAGTAGCCGGCACTGTAACACGGAGTAGTTGAATTTTTTGGCAACACTGACAACTCGTGCACTGGACAAAAGTCCGGGTTAACAAAGTCATGTTGATGGTAATGCACGTCATTGTCAACGGGGTTGAACTTGACCAAACAATCCTTGACCAAATTTTTATCAATTAGTTGATCAATAAACTTTAATCTATATTCACGTGTGCCTGACCAAGCACGATTGTAGACATTGAACATTCTAGGAAAATTCTTTGGCATACGGTCTAGTTCGGGATCAACGCTGGCATATCGATACCAGTCACGAGCAATTACAGCATGACTCCACCAATACACACCTTCGAGTCCAACTTGTGAGTATTTTTCAACTTGACAACTACGGCGTTCACTGTGTATAATAATGTTACGATCATACAAGGATGCAACAGTGCCAGCTTCCCCGACAAATGCTAGGTTAAAATTTGCCCAATATTCCAAGAGTTCTTGGCTTTTTAAAAATGAAGTTCGATGCGCAGGTAAATTCTTGTGCATCCATGCAGCCATGTTTTCTTTGATGTATGTGGGGTTATAGTACTCAAAATTTAATGGCTCTTGATCGTGTGCAACAACAAACGGCAGTACATTACGGTTTTTCCATCCCTTGAATACAAATTTTAAAATACCCAGGTCTTCAAGTTTTTTACTGCCATGCGGAGAAAAGCGATAAATTATAACATCGGGATCAATAATATCACCGAGGTAATTGTAAATTAGATCTAAAGGAATATACATGAACAATACTGTAATAGGATTTGTAGGGCTTGGTAAGCTTGGGCTAGATTGTGCTGAAGTATTTGCTGAACACTATCCCACTGTGGGCTACGATATTTACCCACGTACCAGCGAGCACGTTAAAGTTTTAGAAACGCTACGAGACCTAGTAATTGAATCTGATTGGATTTTTATTGCAGTTCCCACTCCTCACGAAGAAGGATATGATGGCAGTGTGCCCAGCAGTCACATGGAACCAAAAGACTTTGGTCACGAGGCTGTTAGATCAGTGTTGGCAGAAATTAATCGTTATGCAGACAAGCCTAAAAAAATTGTACTTATTTCAACAGTGTTGCCCGGAACAACCAGTCGGCATTTTGCCAAGTTGATTGATGACCAGCACACATTCTTCTACAATCCTTATTTGATTGCCATGGGTTCGGTGAAGTGGGACATGGTCAACCCAGAAATGGTTATGATTGGTACTCGTAAAGGTGACACTGCTGTGGCACAAGAGTTGATTGACATTTATCAACCGTTGATGAAAAACAATCCTAGATATGTCACTGGTACTTGGGAAGAGTGCGAAGCCATCAAGATTTTTTACAACACATTTATCAGTGCCAAGGTTGGACTTGTGAACATGATTCAGGATTTTGCACTGCGTATTGGCAACATCAACGTTGATGTAGTAACTGATGCACTGGCTGCCAGCACCATGCGCATCATGGGGCCTAAGTATATGACAGCAGGCATGGGCGATGCTGGTGCGTGTCACCCACGTGACAACATTGCCTTGCGTTGGCTGGCCAAAGAATATGACATTGGGTACGACTTGTTTGACACAGTAATGCATGCCCGAGAGATTCAGGCCAAGAACTTGGGATATTTCCTAGCCGACCTGGCCAAGCAACATGGTATGAGTATTGTAATTCATGGCAAGGCCTACAAGCCTGATGTAGAATACTGTATTGGATCGTACTCTACGTTGGTGGGACATTATGTCAAGGAAGCAGGTTTTGGAGTAAGATATCTTGACCCGTTGGCCGATGATCCCACAGAAGTTATTTCAGAACTAGTAGGGCCTGCTGTTATACTATGGGCACACAATCGAAAAATTACATATGAGTACACCGGTGATCAGTTAGACACACAACCATATTGCAAGATTCCGGCAGGTAGCATAATTGTCGATCCATGGCGCAAGTTAGTTTCTACTGACTCGGTTAAAGTTGTGCACTATGGAAACACACGTGGTGCTTAAATATCACATTGAACGGTTCTGGGACGATGAGTTCAAAACGTTGAACTATATTCAAGAACCTTTCAACGATCCAAAGAGTGTGAACCTATGGATCAGTCAAGGGTACCAAAGCAAAATTACTGGTGACCTCTGCGACATGCGCCATCGCTTGCCTTTGTGGGCCAACAAGTTTGTTGAAATATACGAACACCAAGGATGGAAAGATATTGGTATTGCTTTTTACCGTATGCGCACTGGCACAGTAATGCCGGTGCATGGCGACCTTTATAAACGCTACATTGAGCTGTTTAATCTTCAAGGAAAAGAAACTTCAATACGCCGTGCTGTGGTATTATTGGAAGACTGGATGCCCGGCCACTACCTTGAAGCAGGCGGCAAGCCATATGTAAATTGGCGTGCCGGGGACACAGTTGAGTGGGAGTTTGACGCACCACACTCGGCAGCTAACATCGGGCTAGAAGATCGCTATACATTACAAATCACAGGACATGTATGATTTCAAGTTATAACGAGTGGAGCCCTTTGAAAAAGATTGTAGTAGGATCAGCCACCGATGCCAATTGGCCGGTAAACGATCCTGTGTTCTCCAAAGAAGGTGAGAAGACCACCTGGAAAGAGACTCCTGTTCCACGTGGACCAGTGCCACAACGCATCATTGACGAAACCAACGAAGATTTAGATACTCTGGCAACAACCTTGGTGAGTCTAGGGGTAGAAGTTGTGCGGCCAGATCCGCTCAACTTCCAAACACATGATGGCATGTACAATTATTGCCCACGTGATCGACTACTGGTATTTGGTAATACTATTATAGACCCAGCTATGATGTATCCTTGTCGTGACATGGAAATACAATGCTATAAAGACATTGTAGATTCAGCTGAGCATTACTTGCACATGCCCAGACACGAAGGGCTGGTGCTGGATGCTGCCAACATATTGCGTCTCGGACCCAAGAAGATGCTGTATCTTGAAAGCGCCAGCGGAAACCGAGCTGCCTACTATTGGTTGTTGGCAAACTTACCGCCGGATACTAGTATTGAACTCTGCAACTTTTACGCAGGAGTACACATCGATTCAACCATTGTACCTTTGCGTGAAGGGCTGGTCATGTTAAATGCTAGTCGTGTTGGGTTTGACAATGTACCTCGAGTGTTTGATGGTTGGCAAAAGATCTGGGTAAGCGATGTAGTAGCACAAGGATTTTATGAATATCCGTATGCATCAAAATGGATAGCAATGAACATGTTGGTAGTCAATCCAAACACAGTAATCTGTGATAAGAATCAGCCCGAATTGATTAAAACACTCAAAAGCTACAAGTTCGAAGTAATTCCGCTTGAATTAAGGCACAGCCGAACACTTGGTGGCGGATTTCATTGTGTCACTTTAGATTTATGGAGAGATCATGATTGACGCAAATGTGTTAGAACAATTAATTGCCAAAGAAATTAATGTTGCTGTTAGCAATGTAATCAGTAATAGCATTGATCATCTTATGGTTGACCCAATTTGGTTGGCCAAGATTGAAAATTTAATTATACAAAATTACACACAAAAATTAACTCGGCATTTAAGTTCAGTTGATATTGATAAACTAGTAGTTGAGCACCTTGATGCAAATGTAGAACGTTGGCAAGAAAAACTCAAAGAAAATTTTACAACCCACGGTATAACTGACATTGCTGATAAAATACAATTAACTGTCATGGATGGGGCTGTAGTTGCCTCAGAAGGGTTGGCCAGTCAAACATTGTTGGTTGAAAAAGATGCAGATGTCCGCGGAACATTGTCTGTGAATAACTTGGTATTGCGTGGGGCAGTTAATACTGATAATCGTGCGTGGAATGAACTTGCCGACACTATTGCTGAAAAAGCATCAAAGAAGGTCACTGCTGAATGGCAGAAAAAACTTGTTGATGAAGTTCTTGAGCTTGCCAAAACACAAGGTATTAATTTTGATCGTGTACTAATTGACAATCAGCCAATGGTGGCCGATAATAAACTCAACCCAAGCGTCAAAGAAACTAGTATTGAAACCACCGGCATACTCAAAAACTTGTCTACCACAGGCGTGGTAAATCTCAGCAATACTGTCACAGTCAAATCAAGCCGCCTGGGAATAAACACACAAGACCCAGAAATGGCCCTGTCTGTGTGGGATGAAGAGGTGTCAGTTATAGCCGGTAAGCTACGCAAAGATCAAGCATTTATTGGCACAGCACGACGCCAGGCGCTGTCTATAGGAACCAATCGTACTGCATGTATTGAAATTGATGTAGACGGTCTTGTCACTACCAAGCAGTTTAGAATAGACCGTTGGCGAATAGGCCATGTAACCGAAGTTCCAGGTTATTCAGGAACACGTGGTGATTTTATGCTCAACAGTGACCCCAAACCTGATGCGCCATTTGCCTGGGTGTGCCTGGGCGGATTTAGATGGCAGTCGTTGAGGAGTGCTGGGTGAGAATTAATTGGATTTATTCAGCTAATTATAACCCTTTGCCAACAGTTGATTTGGAACTAATAAAAAATATTGGCCCAAGTTGGGGATCGTGGAAAAGCTGGCGGGCATGCGGAACAGATAATGTTGTCTGTCACAATCTAACACAAAGCAAAGCATTGATACAACGAAAATTTCAATTGTCGTGTAATTTTTATGTGCCACGTAGTTTATACCAGGATCTAAGCCGTCCCACGGGAGTCAAACTCTATGACGGTGATTTCCGTGAAGAAGTTGACGATCTTGAAGACATTATTTCTATGCACTTGTCCAGCACAATATCTGATGTTGTGCTTTTGCTCGGATTTGATTTTGGAAAAAAAGAGCCACAGGTTGACAAGCTCAAACAACATCGGCAACAAAATAGGTTTGGGTTGACACGGCAAGTCATTGCCAATAACCCAACTGTGCAATGGGTCTTGGTTGATCACCCCACTCAAATTGACAAATCCTACGCTGAACTCACCAATTTGACTTGCGACAATATTGATAATGTGTTAAAATTATTGACGTAATTACTATTAAGGAAAGTTATGTCAGGCCGAATTGGTTTTGCATGCAAATGGTTGGATACTCCTGACGAATGTGCAGGCCGTAAACCCACCAGTGAGAGCCGAGATCTTAATGGGCGTAGTACAACCATGCGCTGGCTACGTGAACACAAAAGTGAAGCCGAGCAACGCCAATGGGATATCATGAACCATAATGCTCGTGCCGCCTTGCTGATGGTGGAACGTGTGGCCAGTTTGGCCCCGCACCTGCGTATGGTACGCTTGGGTTCAGAAATGCTACAAGGCTACACCGAGCCAGACTGGAAGGCTTGGTGGCAACAATCTGATGTACAGGCACATTGTGCACGTATCTTTGCACCGGTTGGCGAAGCTGCCAGACGCTTGGGTGTGCGACTAAGTTTTCATCCTGGACAGTTTTGTGTGCTGGCCAGCGAAAGCAATGAAATTGTGGAGAGAAGCATTGAAGAATTTGAATATCATGCAGACATGGCACGTTGGATGGGCTACGGCCAGAAGTTCCAGGATTTCAAGATCAATGTACACATTTCCGGACGGAAAGGTCCTGCGGGTATTCAAAGTGCCCTCAAAAGGCTCAGTCCCGAAGCAAGAAATTGCATTACTATCGAAAACGATGAAATGACCTGGGGCATTGACGCCAGTTTGGAATTAGCCCGGGACTGTGCTTTGGTGCTGGACATTCATCACCATTGGATTAAAACTGGAGAATATATTGAGAACAATGATGACCGCATTAAAAAAATTAGTGATAGTTGGCGTGGTACTCGCCCTGTTATACATTACTCCGTCAGTCGTGAAGATGTACTTGTCGGACATTCCAGACACAACCGCCCCGCTCTTATTCCGTTAATGGAAAGTGGCTATAAAAAAGGCAAACTTAGAGCCCACAGTGATTTTTACTGGAATGATGATGTCAATGCCTGGGCTATAACACATAGCACATGGGCAGATATCATGTGCGAAAGCAAGGGCAAGAACCTTGCTAGTATAGATTTTGCAGAAAGATTTTTGAAGAATGTATAGTGTATATCAACATTGGGATCCACTCAAAACTTGCGTGGTGGGAAGAGGCTATCCTCCAGAATTTTATTCGTGGATCAAAGTTCCACACGTAAGAAAGCTGTTTGAAAAAATGGCGCAGGAAACAGAAGAAGATTATCAAAATATTATTAAAAAACTAGAAAGTTTTGGCGTTAAAGTATTTCGGCCTGAGTTACCTAGCACAAACATGATTGCTGGGAAGCACATGCCGCCTCCAATGACTCCACGCGATCAACACATTATGTTGGGCACAACTTTCTACGAAAATTGGAGTTTTAATTTCAAGGATACCTATAAGAAGATCAAAGATCCCAGTTGGCCCGAGTGTGAGTCATACGAAGAATTTTTGTCTCTGCCATCACGCATACAAGATGAATGCAACGAGAGCTACCAAATCAGTGAATGGTATCATTATAAAAATGGTTATGCACACATTTACAAGCACATTGAAGACCAAGGCAATCTAATCAAGCATCATGTCCAAGGCGACCATGGTGCATTTTCATCGCCAGGTGCAATGATCAGCCGAATAGGAAAAGACTTGTTCTTTGGTACTCCCGAGTATCCAAGTTTTGATCAGCCATTCAAGGACAACTACCAAGCAACCATTGATGCGGAATGTCCCACAACTAGAAATCATATTGTTTACACAGGTGGTCATGGAGACGGTACCTATTGTCCAGTGGCACCGGGATTGATTATAAGTTTAAAAGATGTGCCTACCTATGCTGAAACATTTCCTGGGTGGGAAGTGGTATATCTACCAAATCAAAGCTGGGGTGCAATACGACCATTTCTACATTTAAAAAATAAAAATCGTGGCAAATGGTGGATACCAGGATTTGAATACGACAGTGATGTTATTGAATGTGTTGAGACATGGTTGAATCATTGGACTGGCTATGTGGAAGAAACAGTGTTTGATGTCAACATGTTGATAATTGACCCAAAGAATGTCATGGTGTTTAATTACAACAAACAAGTGTTTGATGCATTAGATCGCTACGGAATTACTCCACATATAGTGCCGTTCAGACACAGATATTTTTGGGATGGTGGTATACACTGTGTTACTAGCGATTTGCACCGGGAAGGCACCTGTCAAGACTTTTTCCCCGGACGCTTATGAATGAATTACTAAAACCCACGTTTGATTGGATACGCGATGACTTTAAGTCTCACCCAATTCGCTTTGCTATTGAGCTTCTTGCTTGGGCTATTAGCATTGGCTGTAGTATTACTATGGCACTTACAGTCCCCAATCCTCCGCTTCTTGCTCTTTATCCTGTCTGGATCACTGGCTGTGCTTTGTATGCTTGGGCTAGTTGGACTAGGAAATCTTTTGGCATGTTGGCTAACTATCTACTGTTGACCACTATAGATAGCATAGGGTTAATTCGTATGCTCGCCTAGCTTTTGGGCTACTAAATAGTGCGATGAAAACAATTGCCCTATTTTTACACCAACCCAAATGCTCTATCCAAAGCGGCAATGGTGTTATGCAAGCACTAAGCCCGCACTATAGATTTAAAATTTTTACCCGCCACGAAGTTGAGCGGGATTTTTTTGACGATGTAGATGCTGTTTGTTTCCCCGGAGGCATTGGCGATGCCAGCAGTTTTGATCACTTGTTAAAAGACAATAAACATCGTATACAAGACTTTGTAAACAGCGGAGGAGCATACTTGGGAATCTGCATGGGTGCATACTGGGCTGGAAGTAACTATTTTAATATTCTCCAGGATGTTGACACAGAACAATATATGTGTAGACCAGGCACCGATACACGTAGGCCCCATGCTAAAAATATCAGTATAACCTGGAACAATGAGCCAATGAACATGTTCTGGTATGACGGATGTTCTTTAGTGGGTGACGAGTTAAAATTTAAAACCATAGCTCGGTATACCGGAAACAATGACCCCATGGCTATTGTGCAAAGACGAATAGGATTGATTGGATGTCATCCAGAAAGCACTCCACATTGGTATTCTTCTTACAGCTGGATGCGTGGTCAATATCATAACGGACAACATCATAAATTATTGCTAAATTTTATTAATGAATTACTGTTGTAATAAAATTGTAATAGTCTTCATCTTAAATACTTGATGAAGACATACCGCAGTATCTTTGTCAGTGATGTTCATCTTGGCACCAAAGATAGTCAAGCGGATCGGCTCAATAATTTTCTCAAACACAACACCTGCGATACACTTTATCTAGTAGGCGATATTATTGATGCCTGGAAGATACAACAAAACAAATGGCGTTGGAAACAAAGTCATACCAATGTAGTACGCAGAGTGTTAGGTCACGCTAAACGTGGTACCAGAGTTGTTTACATAGCCGGCAATCACGATGAATTCTTAAGGCCTATGATACCCTATGGTTTTAGTTTTGGTTTGATAGAGATACATAATCAAACAGAACATATAGGTGCTGATGGGAAACATTATTTAGTAGTTCACGGTGATTTGTTTGATGGCATCACTAGATTAGCACCGTGGTTAAGTTTTTTAGGAGACAAAGCATATGATATCATTTTATCGCTTAATAGTAAATTCAATTGGATACGTCATCGTTTTGGTTTTGGGTACTTTAGTCTTAGTAAATATCTCAAATACAAAGTAAAAAAAGCTGTGGACTTTATGTTCCAGTTTGAAAAGACCCTGGCCGCTTATTGTAAGAAGCGTGGGTTTGACGGTGTGATCTGTGGCCATATACACCACGCTGAAATAAAAATAATAGACGGTGTTGTGTATATGAATGACGGTGACTGGGTAGAGTCATGTACAGCACTAGTAGAACATTGGGATGGCCGCTGGGAAATCATAACTTGGACTAAGGAGAAGGACGATGTGGATACTGATAATACTGGCAGTTCACTTAAACGACTCAAAAGACGTGCCGGGACGAGTAGAACTCTCGTTCCAGGACCAACACTCTTGCCAACAGGCATTAAGTACAATTAAGTACAAATTAAAGTTTGACAATTTTAAGGTGGTAGCAGAATGCAAAAAACAATAAGTGATAAAATAACCATCGTGGTGCCTTGTAAAAACGAGGAAAACTACATTGCACATTTACTAATGCACCTACGCCAGCAGGCATTAGGCGACACTAGAATCATAATTGCTGACTGCTCAACTGACAACACACGAGAAGTTATTCAAATAATGAAGGGTGAACTGAATGTTGAGGTTATTGACGGTGGCCCAGTATCTGTTGCTAAGAACAATGGAGCACGTTTGGTAACTACTCCTTACATATTGTTCATTGATGCTGATGTTCGCTTTTTTAAAGACACGGTTATACAAGATGCTGTCAATTTAATTGAGTCTAAGAACTTGGATCTTATAGGGTTAAAAATTAAATGTTATGATCGAGACCCAAGAGCACATCTTGGATTCATCATCTTTAATACTATAAATCATGCTATGAAATACTTTTCACCATTTGCTGTGGGAGCATTCATGTTGACACGCAAAGATCGTTTTGAAGAGTATGGTGGCTTCCCTGAGCAGTTTTCAACCAGCGAAGACTTCTTCTTGTCCCGCAAGTACAGTCCACGAAAGTTTAGAATTGTTCGACATCACTTTGGTCAGGATAGTCGTAGATTCAAGAAGATGGGCTATATGGGCATGGCCAAGTATCTAGTCAAGAACTTTGTGAATCGCAACAACAAGGCATATTGGGACAAATTAGATTCATCTAAATATTGGTCGTGATTTATCATATCACTGAAACAAATAATCTAGACCATTACCGTACTTGTTTCGATAACTTTGTTCACTTAAAAATGGCAAATGGTCCACGGCAATATTGTTGCCGTCTGACAGCAACATGATCCAGTGATTGTTTGTAAGTATTTCTTTTTTAAGTCTATACAAACTTGCTTGACCACTGTTCACTTTGGTCTTGGTTTGATGATAGTTGTAATTTTTATCAAACTCAAAAATATAATCTTTGAAAAATTGCTTGTAAGAAGAAAACTTTTTGTTGGGCAACAGTTGATCAACATTGTGCCACATGTAATCATCAAACTGCTGGCAGTAGAAAAACGAAGTCTTTGCACCACCAGATTCCTGCATTAGAGCTGTGAGTTGAGCACCACCGCGATTCTTGCAACACATATAAAACCACCAACGTGCCTGCAACAAGGTTTGTATGGGCCGTTGACTTCTAGCAAAGAACTCTTCACAGTAATTGACAAACTCAGAGTTTTGTGTTTTTTCATAGAAAAAAGTCTGCCAAGGTTGGTTGAGTCGGTGCCATCCTAGTCTCTCAAAAAAACTTTGATCCAAGCTGGCAGTGATATCGTCGCCGGCTGCACCGTCTACAAATATGCCATCAACTGTTTGTTCCATGTAAACATCACCGCCCATCTCCAGCATCTCAAGATCTGGATGTTGTTCTAGTAGCAGAAAAAATCCTGGATTTTCTTTGCGGCTGGTCACGGAATACATTATCCGCACACGGCTTAGATCCTTGCAGTGTTTTAAAAATCCCACAACCATAGAAGTGGAGTCAATGCCGCCACTCCAGAACAAATTAATTTTATGAGATCCTTGGCACAGCTCATCAATTCTAGATTTAAAACAACTGTCTAGATCTAGATTTGTAGTTGGATGAGTCCATGTACGTTCAACGTACATATGATAAGGCATGCGAGTTTGCAATGTTCGATCTCGAACATCGCCGGCCGGTCTTGACGAAAAACAGAGATTGATGTCCAACAAGTAGTTGTACTCGTCAAAGCCTTTTATTTTTTGATGATGCCCGTTCCATCGATCGGGCGTGGCGCAAGTGGGCGAGTATTCAAGGCCATGATACGTGAGTATTTTTTGAAAGTATGGCCAAACTGTGAGTGATATTGATGGTGGCATCAAGAACTTATGTCAGTTATTAAATCAATTTCGCTTAGTAATAAATTCAGTGTTTGATCACTGTAGTCTTTGGGATCTTCGGTGGTGAAGTCTCTAATCTTGATCAACAGTTGGTGCTCGTAGTCTGCGAGTTGAATCAGTAGACGCAGCCGGCGTTTTGCTCTAACTGGATCGTCACCGTAGGCCACCAAATCTTTTAAAATTTTTTCTCTAGCCTGGGTGATGTGGGTTAATACTTTGTAGATTAACCTGGGCTTGAGGAACGCCGAATTCATGTGTTATTTGGCTGCTTCTGATCTGGGTTTCTTGGGAGCCCTGGGCTTGGCTGCTGCCTTTGGCTTGGCTGCTGCCTTGGCAGCCGGAGCTGCCACCGATGCTTCGGTGCCCGCCGGCACAATTTCAACTTTGGGTGCTGTTGCTTCTACCTTGTATGGCACTTCTGACTTGATCTCTACTTCGAGTTGGGTTGGCTTGCCGGTAAAAAACTCTTTAATTTTATTAAACATAATATGTTGCTCCTAGTGTGTTATTTACACAATTTTTTATTTCCAAGCACATTTTCCTTTGCCAATCGGTTTGCATTACAAGCTGAAAATTGTGCTCCAGTATTGCTTCAATTTGTTGGGATATAATTATTGGATCCCGACGGCAAAGTTGTTCTACTTGTGCTAATACCAGTTCAGTGCGTTTTTTAACATCTGGCTCAAGATCATATGATTCATCAATGACCGTGCTAAATGTCATGAATCCCAGTGCTTTTAAATTTTTAAGATAATGTTGCCCAGCAACTACAACAAACAATCTTTTTGCTATCAAACACTTGAGTATTTTTTCAGTAAAAAAACTCAACTCATTGTCGGGCATGGTTTCGGCCACCAGTGAATAATATGTTTGATTGTAGATATCAATGGGTAAGATTTGACTCAAACTTACTATAACTCCGTCAACTACAACTTCTTGTGCTGTAAAATTTACTGGCTCCACTGACAGTGGAAGTACTTCCAAAGGCCATGAAAAATCACAATTGCTGTATTGCGTGATGTCAAGATCTTGGTGAGATGGAAAATATTTTACAATGTTTTGTTGTTTGTCAATTGCATTGTAGATTTGATCACGATGTGGTTTTTGCCGGCCTAATAATGCATCAAAGTATTTGTGTTTTGGAGCCGCATTAAGTAGACCTAAAACGTTGGGAAAGGAGTGATAAAATGCTGTAGTACTCCAGAACCAATAAGTGCAGAAATTTATCTGTGCATGCGCCAGCGTGTAATTTAATGCACCACTGACAAAAAATACTATGTTATCAAAATCAAATGTTTTACACCATTGATGGTCAGTCAACTCAATTATGACAACGATTGCCAGCACAGAGTTTTGTTGACAGGTTGCAACTAACTGGTCGGTGTTGTCGTTAAATTCCACAACATCAACTAAACTAATCCTAGTTTCTTTTGGCTGTAAAATCCAATCATCCCAATCTCGAAAAATCACATAATTGTCAAGTTCGGACTGTGACAACCACCATTCGGCTTGATCAGTGGTTATATAAACGTTGTACATATACGTATTTAAGTTGGTTGTTTGTGGTCATAACTACTTTATGATAGAAATTCTTACAACATTGGTGATGACACACGTCACCATACTATGCGTTACTCTTTATTTGCATCGTTGTCAAGCACATAGAGCAGTGACTTTCCACCCGGTGATTGCGCATTTTATGCGTTTTTGGTTATGGATGACCACTGGTCAAATCACCAAACAATGGGTAGCTGTACATCGCAAACACCATAGATTTACCGAAGTAGAAGGTGA
>Ga0114974_10001516_pt1 | contig 18370 bp, 10 predicted proteins | sample S_130206_EF_Meta_FD_87318 | JGI IMG/M metagenome (GOLD analysis project Ga0114974, IMG submission 87318) | Freshwater microbial communities from Lake Simoncouche, Canada to study carbon cycling - S_130206_EF_MetaG | ecosystem: Environmental > Aquatic > Freshwater > Lake | place: Lake... | reverse complement strand
GTTTGTCGGCGAAGAGCAGCCGGCTTATGCCCCGGAACTGAAGCACCTTGGCGCAGTGGTAATCGCTCCCGGCGCCATGCCTTTACAGAAACCTTTAAATATTCCACACATTTACGTACTGGCCCGGAGTTATCGCGATGCCTACAAGGTTGAATTGAGCGAGTTCACCGCAGAGGGGAAAAAATTAGTGGAGCTAGCCGGAGAGGGGCCCGTAACGCGAGTCTTCCGCGTCTCTCTAGAGATGAAGGGGCCATTCGTTCAAGCCGAGTGGAGTAAAGACTTTGCCCGTGCCCTAGAACAAAACATCCCAGGGAAAAGAAAATCCACGGCACCCATCTTGGTGGTGCAGGGGACAGCGGATAATCTTGTTAACCCAGAGGATACCCGCGCCCTTCTTCCTCGCGCCTTGGCAAGTGGAAACACAATGAAGATTTCTTGGTATGAGGGCAAGGGGCATCGCGATGTGATAGAACCCGCAAGGAAAGAGATTCTCCAGTGGTTCAATGATCGGCTTCAGGGAAAGACAGTCCCGTCCGATCAAGTGAAATAAAACCTCAGGCTGATGCATTCATACCGGCCTGCTCCTAAAACTACCAGGATAGATTCAGTTAATTGAGCCTTTCTTGATAATCCTTTGGAATATGAATGAAGGGCAAATCTATTTTGCTATCGGGTGGTAGTTGTCCTTCTCTTAATACAATTAGCTGCGCTTTTGGTTTGAATTAAGGGTATGTTGATGTTTTGAAAAAAAGGCAATTAGAAATTACAACTTATGGAAACATCAAATAAGACAAAATACATTAATAAGTTTTTTAGTAGTATTAAATTTTTTTTATATTATATTTATACATAATACTAATGTCAAAATTATTTTAAGGGTAAGTAATGACAATTCGGATCGTCCATACGGCAGACAATCATATTGATTTACTTTTTAAAAATTATCCAGATAATGTTGCTGATTTGCTCAAAGAGGAGCGCATGGCTGCTCTTACGCGGATTGTCGATGCAGCGAATGAAAAAAATACAAATTTTATTGTAGTTGCAGGGGATTTGTTTGACAGTATCAGGTCATCTTCGCAAGTTATTAAACAGACAGTTGATATACTTGCTAGATTCACTGGAAATCATGTGCTAGTGCTTCCTGGTAATCATGATTTTTTTGCTGGCCAATCCAGTGAACTCTGGGAGCGGTTCCGTGAAGCAGCGGGTGACCGACCAATAAAAGTGCTTACAGAATCTCAAGTTGAGAATTTTAATATCGACGATCAGCAAATTCAGTTTTTTGCATGTCCTTGCAGGTCAAAAACCAGCAGGGATCATGCAATAGGTTGGGTTGTTGATGAACCACGAATAAAAGATGCAATCCATATAGGAGTAGCTCATGGTAATGTCGATGATCTTGGTTTAGATAATGATGATAGATTTTTTAACATGTCCCGTGATGATTTGAGGGCGGCCAAAATGCATGCTTGGCTCCTAGGGCATATTCATCGTCCGTTTCCTAATCAAGATGGAGATGATAGTCCTGATCTCTTTATGGCTGGTTCTCATGCCCCCCATTCGGTTCGTAACTTCCATCCAGGTGCAGCATGGTTTATTGAACTCAATAAAGATGGCATCCAGCGATATGAAACGATCCATAGTAGTTACATTAATTTTAAACGTATTGAATATGTTTTTTGGCCAGAGCAAGGGTTGGATGTTTTGAAATCCCAGATATTAACATTATTGCCCCAAAAAACTGTCCTCGATCTTATACTAAAAGGCACATTGAAAAATGAAGATCTTCGTCAACTTCCGATATTTTTAAATGGAATTGAGACTCATAGTGGGTTTATTCATTTGAAGGTTAATCGTGATGATGTCAAGGAAGAATTATCTTTTGAACAAATAGAACATCGCTTTCTGCCAAATTCGTTTGGTCATCAGTTGCTGTGTGATCTGCTTCGGTCCGGTAATCCAAACGATTCTAAGGTTGCTTTAAAGAAAATTGAAGGATTACTTTTATGAAACTACTTTCTTTGCGGCTTCATCCCTTCGGTGGTGCTACAGATCGAACATTTTGTTTTATTGAAAAAATTCAAAGTCTTGAAGGTCCTAATGAATTTGGAAAATCCACATTTTTTACAGCCTTATCTCATGTATTATTCACAAATCACTTATCAAAGAGAAAATGCATAGACGTCTTAGGCAAATGGTTCCCCAATGGCGGAGGGGACTATGTTGAAATTACACTATGTATTGAATCTGAAGGAACTGTATACCAAATCGAAAAACGATGGGGGGAGAATCCTTCAAGTAAGTTTATCAATAAGACATCCAATTTATCCATCAGCAATTCTGAGGAAGTTGCTTCCAAAATTAAAGAAGTTCTTGGTCATAATCAGGCGACTTGGGAAAATGTATTTTTCATACCCCAAGCTGAGATTCGAAACACCATCAAAAATCTTAAAGGTAACGTCGATGTTATTGAGGACGCGAGTCAGCTTACATCGGGAGTAGAATCATTAGTAGGTGATTTTAATCCACAGGTTCTTAAAACTAAAATAATTGAAGAAGCGGTAACTTTTTATGGTAATTGGGATCAGACTGAAGATTCTCCGGCACGGGATAGTCAAGGTAATAGTCGGGGAAGTAAAAAATGGGTCAAAGGTAACGGGCCAGTTTTAAATGCCTGGTACAAGTGGAAAGATGATGAAAAAGCAGTTAATGAACGTCATAACTATGACCAAGAGGTCGATCGAATTATTAATCAAATTCGAGAATATGAACTTACAGTAAAAAATTTGTTGCCCATTGTGGAAAGGGATGAAAAACTATATAAACGAATTTCGCAATTCCGAGCTGTCGATGCCGAGTTGATAATAATCGATAACGATTTGAAAAATTTTAGAAAAGTGGCTGCAGACTGGCGGATCGCAGAGGTAATGCACCCAATTAAAGTCGAGGAAATAAAAACTAAATCGGTTGCTCTTGATGACCTAAAAATTGAGCAAGCAAATGAAAACCTGCGCAACCAATCTGCCTCAATTCAGGCCTCGTTGAAAATTATTGATGATTTAGGTAAGGAAAGTGAAACCCTTCATGATCTTGAAGCTAAAACCAAAAAAGTTGATAGCACAAAGCTTGAATATCTTGAACAACTAGAAAGTCGGATTAAGGATCTTGATGTTGAAATCAAAGCTCAGTCACTTGTTGCTACATTAAAATCTGACAACGCAACAACAATAATGGTTACAACTGGTTTTGAAGTTGCAGAAGAGATTTCACTTAATGAAGGTGTAGAGCATGAAATTAATGCGACTGGGCAAATTCAGGTTTCAGGAAACGGACTTATGATAGTTGTCCGAAGTGGCAAAGCTAATATAGATTTACTATTCACGGAATTGAAAGAAAAAAAACTGGAACAAAGTGAAATTCTTGGCGTACTTGATTTTCCATCTTCACAAAATGCTAAAGATTCTGCGAAATCAAATAAAGAAATTACAGACAAGATCAAAATCAATTATGAGAAGCGTATTCAGGCTCTATCTAACAAAACAATTGAAGAATGGGAAATTATCAGATCGAAGCATGATAATATTCCTCAAACTCGTTCCAAATCTGTGATTGATAATGAAATCCATAAACTTGGCGAAGAGATAGCAAATCTTAAAGTTAAAAACAATGTTTTAAATGAATTTATTGATGAATGTAAAAAAAATTGGACTGACATAAATAAACTCGAAAATAAGATCGTTGAAAAAACCCTTGAGCGGAATAAAAATGAAACGGAAAAAGACGGTTTGCCTTCATTACCTGAAGGCCTCAAATTAGACGAGAAATTTGAGGAAAATTACAAATCTAATCTTAAAAAACTTACCTCTGCGAATAATTTGATTCCAACCCTGCGCGCGGATATTCGTTGTCTCCCACTACCATCTACAGAAGACCGCGAAGAATTAAAAGATCGATTACAACAAAGCTTGGCCACCTTTACTCGGGAATTAGAGCATGCTCAATCTCTAAATCGCATCATCTCAACTATTGACCGTTTAACTGAAAGAGCTAACCCCTACGCAGGCCTTTCAGAACTAATCATAGGAAATTTTAAAGCACTCACGAATGATAAGTACACCAACATGAACCATGAAAAAGGATTACCTTCGGAAGTTTGCACAAATGTTATAACTCTTGGGACTGCATCGCTTTCTCAAGGAGCCACTGCGTCTCTTGCCATAGCTGTAAGGTTATCGCTCGCTGAACTTTATTTGAAAAAGGCACCGGCATTTTTAATAATGGATGATCCGTTTGTTGATTTGGATCCGGATCGCCGCTCTGCATCTGTGAAGCTCCTGCAAAAATTTGGTGAAAAAACCCAGATAATCTTGCTGACCTGTCACCCAGGCCATGCAAAAGAAATTGGTGAGAAACAGGTATCAGTGCAGGACAAGCCTTACTGATTAGAACATTTTCACCCAGGCACGAGCATTAAATCAAAACTCCAAAACTGATGAAATTTCTTGTTCGTAAGCTCTTTCGTTCAGGCTTTTATAGAATTAAAACACGTTTTTGAGCTGAATTAAACTGGGGCGAATCCTTTAATAATGGAACTAATTTTTTTTGATTATCTAATTAAACTAAGTAGACTATTCCAATGTGAATATTGTTTTATAAGAGTGTTATAAAAGGATCTCCCCATGAAAATACCTTGCCTGTCTGTGCTTCAACCCTTGGCCGATGACATTATGACTAGTCTTAAAAATGTTGAAAACCGTGGGTGGACTTGGCTTAAGGATCGAGATTGGGCAAAAGAAGGCCCTATCTTGATTGGTATTCAATCCAGTACAAATAAAGGTATGTGGAACAGTATTAGCGAAGAAGATCAAAAAAATGTTTGTGAAGATTCGCAGACTGGTGAACCAGAGTTTGGTAGGGTAATTGGTGTAGTCCAAGTTGTGAACATCTGTAGGCCAAAAGACCTTCCAGCTAAACTAAAAAATGATCCTTATGTATCTAAAAACAGGTCTAGTTGGTGTTGGGTTTTAAAGAGTCCTGAATGGCTTACAAAATCTGTTAAAGCAACTGGCCAAGCCCGATTGTTTTATGTCAATATTCCTGATCGCCTACTTTCAGCCAAAAGCCTAGCCTTGGCGAAGAAAAATCAGGAAGCTAAAGCCAAAACCGGGCAATAAAAGGCTGTATGCAGACTTACTATAAGTGGGCAAGTAGCCATGCAGTTTACGCTGGTTTCTGAGTTCATTCATCGCTATTGTTGCCGAGCTGCAGTTCTAGCGATTGTCGAACAAGACCTAGAATATAGGGCAAATCATCAAGAGATGATAGGGTAACCGCAACATCACCATTACCCCAACGACCCATTCCCGTAACATCTGTGCATAGCCCCTTGGGGTCGTTCACGTCGGCAAACCGCATATTCAGTGCAAGGCGCAGTCTTTTGGCTTGTGGAACAACATCCACGAAGTTTGTCTCGGCTTTGTATGCGACATAGAGTTTCACGAACTCCTCACTTACATTCGGATCCAGGTCAAGAATTGCCTTTCGGAATGCTTCAAAGAGCGCACCCGTAGTTGGTGTAAGCAGGTAGGGATGATCGTTGATGGTGTATCCTCTAACACCTACGGCAGCCTTCGGCCGGTAAGCATCCAGTATGTTTGCAGCTAACTTTGGTGCCGTCCACACTTCCAATGCCAAATCCGCAAGTTTATTTGCACGAGTCTTGATTGCCGCTTCGTCCCACTTCTTTAATTCTCTGAGTCCTTTGTTCAGTTTCAGGGGGCTTTGATTCAATCCCTTATCCGGTGCACTGGGCATATCCCGCTTTTCAGCAAAGGTGCGGTCGCTAAAATCACTGTTGTAGGCAGTTAGAGTTAAATTGCCGAGCGTGTGCAACCATGTTTGCTGAATCACCTGCCAATCATTTCCGAGGTCTTCGCGCCACTTGCTTGAAAGATTCTGATTTTGAGGCATGATGTGCTCAATGGTTAACTCATTAACTAATACACGCTCCCCAGGTTTCCGCTTGTTGTTTTCAAGGCGTCGAAGCCAATAACTACGGTTCCGGAAGTTGTAAAGGTCGCGGTTTTGCAAGATGCGGTGAAACTCTTCGTCGCTGGGGAAGCGGCGGTAGGAAGGCAACAGTAGAAATTGAACCTTAAAACTTTCGAAATACCGATCCTTTTTCAACCCTTTGTAAAAAGTCGCGAAAGTCTTGTTCATCGAGTTCGTAGGGATGGCGCAGACAGCGCGGCGGAAGACATACGATTCAATAAGGCGCACACTCAACAGCAAATCAGACTTTGAAAGTTGGTTGGCTTTATAGTCGTGATATAGTTCCAGCAGTAATGGGTAAGCTACTTCTACCTTCAGTTCGCGCAAGTCTTGGAACGCCAACTTGAGATCAGCATCAGTTTCGCTGTCCAGCGCCATGGCGCAAAAATACCCAGAGTAGTTGCGAATATCTCGCACCAGAGTCTTAATATGGGTGTCTTCATCCATCGCCTTGTCTCTACAAGTTTGGGAGTGCTCTTTAAAAGCATCATAGACCGCATTGATGTTAGGAATTTCTCCAGTTTTGACGGTTAAATAATGTCGCATAAAACTGTCAAAGTGTGTGCCATAGGCTTCCTGACCAAAGGCCACCTCCATCGGCCGCCAAAACTGGTCATACATCTCTGTTTGTAATTCGTGCTCCAAGCCCATAAGGATATAATTGCGGATCAAGTCGGCCTGGCTAAGTTCCTTTCCTGTGGAGTTCATGCTTTCGAAAATAAGCTGTGGATTATCTTCTCCGCGCTTTAGCTTGATATCTACCATCATCAGTTTTGCCAACCCCTTGCACACGGTGGGTAATTCTTGTGCCGATTCAGCGATCAGTTCCTCGAAAAGTTTGTAATTATCAATGATTCGAATGGATTCTTCAGATGGCCTTGGCCCTTGGCTCACTATGGCTATTAGAGAATCTTTATCCGTTTGCGAAAGTATGAGTTTAAATTGTCGTTCCCCTTTCTCATAAGGGTTCATCAGGTAATAGGCGCGTAGCAATTTAGCGGAAAACCCATCTAGCGGTTCTGTTTCACCAATACTCTGGGCCAGTGCTGCAATCAGCAAGGTTATTGTCGTCATGCGCTGCTGCCCATCTATGACAAGCAAGGGTTCCCAAGTTGAAACATTCGAGTCCGCCTTCTCGACGTAAACAATTGAACCGACGAAATGGACGGCAATCTTGTCGTTACTGCCACATCGTATGATATCGCTCCACAGTTGGCGGCATTCCTTCTCGGTCCAAGAATAGGTTCGCTGGTAAATGGGAATGACAAATTGGTGCGGTTTCTTAAGGAAGTCCAGCAGTTTAGTTTCGGAAGCTTTCATAGTGATCTAAAGTTCTCCGATCAAGGTTTATTGTTTTACTGCCATGTAGCTAATCGGGTTCAGTTCAAATTTTTCAAAGAACTTCGCCCCTGTGAATCTAATAATTTCAGGCTTTCGGGAAAGTGCATCAGTTACGATCCAAATCTGGAACAAGGGATCATTCTTTGCCATTTCGGTCTCTTGGCGGGTAATGAGAAACCGATTTCCCTTTCCCGAACTCCCTTTCACTTCTACATGAATTTCCTTGGTGCCTTTCCGTGCCTCCAAGTCATAACCAATTTTGTCTTTTTCCCTAGAAACAACGGCATAGCCATTTCGTTTCAGGAAGTTGGTTGCTTTTTTGATAGCCGCTTCTTCCACAAGTTTGTTGGTTTTGTAGTCGCCAAACCCTGCGCCGCCACTTCCTTTTTCCAAATCGGGAGTGCCGTCCTCCGGTTTTTCGTGAACCATATCCCAAAGCTGTTTTGCGTATTCAGCAGGCACATGGCACTTACTTCGAAACATTTTCAACTGTCCCCACTTGGGGAATATTGTCTTTAGTTGTTTAATGGTTAGTTGGTTTGGAAGAAGTTCTACATTTCCAATCTTTGCAACATATTGCCAATCACCTTCCTTACCTTTTTTGGCAGGCGAAAGCACCTCTGCTTTTGCAATAAGAGCGCTGTGTGGCTTTGCTATGTAGATAAGGACCCTGTCTCCGACCTTAGCTGTCTTGGTACTAGACCACCTTGAAGTGTAACCATCTTCGGCCATTTTGTGAATGCTTTTATAATCATTATTTTTAACGCCACCAATGAAGATCAGTAGATTTTTGCCCATGAGTTTATTCCCTTGAATAAATTAAAAATCACCAAAGTAATCACCATTGCCTGCCCATTAGTTCATTCACGCTGATGGCGTTAAGAATCTGAATGTATGATCCTTAATCCTAGTTTTCTCTTTTGCTATTTTTTATCTAAGGTTTTGGGTAGCTTCAAATTTCCACATCATCGCGATATTCTTCACTTTGTGGCGACCCCATCAGGAATTTTCCTTTAGGGATTAAAACCATGGTAAGTATCAATCGCAATCACCTGCCCTAAGGGTAAAGCAAGTAAAAGTTTGTCCTGAACGATTTTTCTGCAAACCTTTTCCCTTGATTGCTCAGTCATGGTTGCCTCCGAAAGTGTTTTGCTGGGACTTCTTATTTCACTATGCTAACGGATTTAACGGGTCAAGTAAATTTAGGAATTAGTTGGCCGTTAAAAGGTCGCAAAGGAATTCTGATGACGGGTTTACGCTTGATATTAGAAGATGATCCCGGGATCGGGTGCAGGCCACGTAAAGCAAATGCCTCTCAGTCTCATAAACATCCTCTAGGTCAGCCATGTCGCTAACGCTTTCAATGCGCTCCTGCAATGGAATTACCTCGTCATCACAAGCCATCACCACCACAGCACGAAATTCTAACCCCTTGGCTAGGTGCATGGTGCTGATCGAGACGCAACCACTGCTTGTTTCAACATGCTCATCAAGAATTTTGAAAGTCATTCCTGACACTCTGACAGCGGATTCGGCGCGTTCCATCTGGGTTGCTGATCTAACGAACACACCAATTTCATGTGGCAGCACACCAGCCTTCGTTTGCTCTGCCAACCACGCACCAACTTCGTTGATCTCTTCATTTTCGGTTGTGAATGTTTTGATGACAGGCGGTGGACCATTGAAGACAGAAATGGTGTCATCCCTGTTATCGGTGTGGCCATCTACATCCACCGTCTGGGGGTCTAGCAACCGGTCGGCTTGCTGACGAATTTGATGGGATGTGCGGTAGTTGATGCGTAGCGTGCGTGAGCGGCCACGAATGTCCACGCCCAGGGATCTCCAGGAAAACGGCTGTTGAAAAATCCGCTGGCCGAGGTCACCCGCAAAGAAAAGAGCATCGGGTCGATTTGCACCGAGGGCGGCAAAGAAACGCAGATGGGCAACACTGATGTCCTGTGCTTCATCCACAACTGCGAAATCGAAAGCCTGGTGTTTATTTTTGGCTAGTACAGAAGCAAGTGTAGTAAACATTCCTGCATGGGTCGTGAGTTTTTTATTGATCAGCCCCACTCGGACCTGATCAAAGATTGACCAAAGGAATGCTCGCTGGGTTTCGGGTAGTCGGGTCTTTCGGCCCAATCGTGCGACATCACGATATGCTTCCCAGGTATCCAACTGCCAGGCATCGACGACTTGCTCCCACTCGGTCAGGAGAAACTGCAGGCTAAATTTGTGCCCGCCCGCCGCATTCGATGCCATCTTAATCTGCTCAAATACCGTTTCTCGGCTAACGAGCGTTATTTGTCCACAGTGCGATTTATAGAGACGCAACCCGATGGTATTCAAAGATAGCACATCAATGCGTTCCGCAAGCCGTGGTTCGCTACCAATGAGGCGTTTGAGTTTGGTGTGTATTGCGCTTGCCAATGTGTCGGAAAAGGTTGTTAGCAATACCCGTGATTGCGCATGGGTGCGCGCCAGAAAGACAGCACGGTGCAACGCTACAATGGTCTTACCGGTACCTGCGGAGCCAGAGACACGAGCGGGGCCGTTGTAGTCGCGCTCCACAAACTCCCGCTGTTCCGGATGCAAGAAGACAGTCCACTTCTCCCATGGAAAATCGAGGGCGCGTTGCAGTTCCTCCAAGTTGGTCATCACGCGGAAACGGCGTTGGGCGTCTGGGTGGTCGAAAGGATTAGTGATCGGGGTTGCCGGCTTGGCGATTCTTGGCTTACCCCCAGTAGCAAGCTCTAGCAATGCCTCGGCAGCTTCCGCAGGCAGACGATCCGTAAGATGTAGTAGGCTGTCTTCGTCCACCTTCCGAACATCGTTTAACCACTCTAAAGGTACACCATACCCTAGTAACTCTTCGTCTGACCGCGCAGCAAAAAGACTCGGTTTAGGGGGCGCAGGCATCTGCATTTGCACATACACCGGTACCACAATCTCTGTCACTGTTTCACGGATTTCCACTAACTGGGCGGCACCCGTTGTGGGGTGTGTCTCTAGTTTCCGCCGCCCGGCCCAATCATAGGCTTTGTCATGGTGGTCCACAAAACAGAGTAGCAAACTGCCTTGAGTCTTGTGGACTATGAGCCGGATGTCGCCACTCACTCGCACCGACCAAAAGTTTTTGTCTTTTGCCTTTTCAAGTCTGTGGAAACTCATGCCCGTTCCTGCTGGGTTCATCTGCAGGTCAAAAGCAGTTGTTTTGACGGACTTTTGCTCCTCCCCAGTCAACCGGGCAAGGCTGTCAGTAAAGGTGTCGGCGATGCGAAATTCCATGAGTTTACACCTTGAATACCTTCATTACTTCATCACCCAGATGATTGATGACTTTCACTGCGATACGCCCGTTTAGCGGTTTCTCAAAGGGGCGCGAGGTGTCGCTGTTTAGCGTTGCCCAAGCTTCGGCGTTGATCTCGGCTTTCAGTGTCGTCTTCAGCGCCGAGTATGGATCGTTTGCACCTAGAAAGTAGGCATGCCGGACGAAGAAGCTTTCTTCGTTGTAGTCGGTGTCGATGAACCAGCAGGCGATGCCGTCGGCCCCATCACTGATGACTTCGCCAGTTTGGGGTTTGAAGACATCCACTCCGTTGACTTTCACACGCACCTGGCCATCCTTCTCTTTAATTAAGGTGATGTCCGGCTCGCCGAAGATGACAAAGAGGTTGCCTTTACCGGTGTTTTTAAGGTCATCGGCCATATGTAAGTCAGCGTTCATGCGCGCCTTGAGCACGGGGATGCGGCCAAGTTTGCTGAATTCTGTGGCATGTGCTTCATAGTTAAAGGCGCAGGCGATCAGTACATCAAAGTTAGAATCGCCACATTCGCGAGCGGCTTCCACCAAATCGCTGCGTTGCACGGTGCCAAACTCGGAACCTATGAAGATACCGGCCCGCTTAACGATGTCTCCTTCCAAGTAGCGGCCTTCGGCGCAAACGCAGCCCTCACCCGGCCAGTGGGTAAGGGCCGTGAAGGTGATGCGGTCTTCCTTGTGTGCCTGCTGCACGCCCGCAGTTTTGAGGTTCTCCAGAATCATCTGGGTGAATGATTGATTCTTGCGGGATTCCGCATTGGCTTTTTTCATTGGGTCGATCAACTCATCGTTTTCATCCACACCCAGAGTTCGGTGCGGCGAAAGGCTCTCCACTGTGAAGGGGCCAGCCACGCGAACCTTCTTCTTGTCGTCGTAAGGTTTGTCGTAGAGAAATTCGAACTCCGCTTTGGCTGCGATAGATTTGTCGATCTCTTTTTGACGGGCGATGCGGGCGGCCCACCACTCGGCGTGCAGTTTCTTCGCCGGGTCCGACCACTTCGTATCTGCCTCACGCGGAATCTCCCATTCCTGCCAGGTCTTCTTGAGCGCAGTATTCAGCTTCTCGCGCAACGGCTCCAGCTTCGCCTTACACTTGTCCCATATGACATCGATCTCCGCGTTGTTGGCGATGGATTTGAGCGTGATATGCGGCACGCGCTCATAGACAAAACCGTGGCGAATGTTCCCCTGCACGGGCTGCGAACTCGGGGCGGTGCGAGTAACTTCGGCTTCCTTAAGCTGGCCTTCGTGGGAATCAGCCAGTAGGTAAAAGGCATAACGCGCGCCCATGATGCGGGCACGGGCCAGAGCCAAGGCCACGCGCGAGGTGTCTATCGTGATCCAGCGGCGGCCCCATTGCTCGGCAACGGTGGCGGTGGTACCGGAACCGCAGGTCGGATCGAGCACGAGGTCGCCGGGATCAGTAGCCATCAACATGCATCGCTCAACTACCCGCGTGTTTGTTTGTACAACATATGTTTTCGGGTCAGCGAATCCACTGGTGACGGTGTCGTTCCAAATATTCGTATAGGGCGAACAAGGGAAGTCGTTCAGATAACTAACAAACTCAACTGAATTACCAAAAGTCAGAAGCCGATTTGACAGCGTTAACCGTTTCAATCCGCTGGCTGTAGTTTTCCAGTGCTGATCCACTCCCGGATGGAAGTCACGGCCATCTATCTCAATTGAGAATGTGCCAGTAGGACTCTTTCCAGCAGACTTGATTGATGTGTGCCGGAATAGCCGACCAGTGGCAGAAAGCTCTGCAAGGTCAGCATTCTTCGCAACTCTCTCCCGTTCGCCATTCTCGTTCTCAATCAGAACCGATTGTCCTTGGAAGGTCTTACTGTCGAGCTTGTTGAACCAAATTTGACGATACTTCACCGATGGCTTCGATTTCGCATACCACAAAATATTATCTGTCACGAAAGAAAGTAGATCGCTCTGCTTCCAACCGGTCTTCTGAAAGGTTATCGTACCGACTATGTTTTCATCCCCAAAAACTTCATCTAGGATAACTCGAACACGATGCAGATTTTCGTCGCCGATCTGCACGAAGATGGAGCCCGAATCGGAGAGGAGATCGCGGGCGACGGTCAGCCGATCCCGCAGGTAGGTGAGGTAGCTGTGGATGCCGTCGCGCCAAGTGTCGCGGAAGGCTTTGACCTGCTCGGGTTCGCGGGTGATGTGGTCGGCCTTGCCGTCCTTCACATCCCGACTGGTGGTGGACCATTGGAAGTTGCTGTTGAATTTGATGCCGTAGGGCGGGTCGAAATAAATGCACTGCACCTTTCCGCGCAAACCTTCGCGCTCCGCAAGGCTGGCCATCACCTGCAAGCTGTCCCCCAGAATCATCCGGTTGGTCCAGTTCTGGTCGTGGGCATAGAACTCGGTTTTGTCTGCGCCTTTAGGAATGCCGTTGAAGTCAGCAAAGAGATTGCCTTGATAGTTGTTTCCCCCAGCCTTTGCCTTAGATGTCTTTTTCAAAAGATCATCAATCAGAACCTTCGGATGCACCTTTTCCTGAATGTAAAGTGGCGGTGCGTGGACAACGAGGTCGCTCCAGTCTTTTTCATCTTTACCACGCCAGACAAGCTGAGGGTCAAGGTCGGTGTTGCGTGGAAATCTGACAGTGCGAGGTGTGGCATCGGCCTGCTTAAGCACGGATTGGTGCTCGGCAGTAGGGATGTTTTTCCTTTTATCCGCTTCATGTAGGATAGTTTCGACAACTTTGGGCGTTACGGGTTTCTTAGCCATAATTTAATCCTATATCCTTAATAGATTCAGCGGGGGAATAATGGAATTCCTCGTAGTGCAGTGGAGTGGGATTGGGAGGTGCTCCCATAGAAGATCCGTTTGCTGGCCGGCAAAGGCCGGGTATTGATGTTGTTCAAGTGCCCTAATCATGATCGGTGGACCTCTTCGATCATCTTGTCGAATTCGCCTTCCACTCTGGCCTTAAAATCTTTATCGAACTCGTAGATATCACAGAACTCGGCAAAAGCCCAGCGCCCATGAGTACCAAGATGATTAACTCCCGGAATCCAGTAGGTGTCCATGGTGGACTTCTTTTCAACCGCATCTTCGCCCCGGTAGCCCTTAATTTCCACGACAAGGCGCAGCGGATCTTCAGGCCCATGACCATCGTCCACCAGCACAATGAAATCCGGCAGGTACTTTCGCATTTCAGAGCCGTACCGGTAGGGGACTTCCAAACCCAGATTGTGATTTTTTACATAAGCGAGGACCTTGGGATGAGATTCGGCGATGCGGCAGAATTCCCCCTCCCAGTCACTATCAAGGATGACCCAGTTCAGATGGCAACTCTTTGGACTAGTCTCCCAGCGGTCGGTTTTGGATGTGTTGAACCGGACATTCATGGTGGATCCTATTGGATTATAGGCATCCAAGAGAGCCTTGATCGGGCGCTCTCCCAGAAAGTGGCGAGTAATCGCCGCAGTAATTTTATTGCAGGCCATGTCGGCTAGTTCTTGGTACATCAGCAGCCCGGGGTAGGTGTTGCCTTTGCAGACCAGGCAAGTATCGAGCCATTGCCTGGTAATGTTTTTAAGCTGTCCAAACAGGTGAAGTTTTGGCTCCTCGCCAGGGTCTCGCCATTTTGTGTAGAGCAAGCGCTTCGTAACCTGAAATACGACACTGGAAGGACGCATATCTCCGAGGTGCTCAAGGCTCATGTCCGCACCTTCGCCGATGATGCCGGAGTTGCGCGTGATGGACGGCCCAACAAGGTCGGGGCTGAGTGTCAAAACAGATTCGTCATTGAAGTCGGCAGTAAGCCGTTCTTCGGGTAACTCCACCCGATAACCCTCTACTCGTGGAAACAGAATTTCAAGGGTATCCCGTTCTGGGCTAACAGCCTTAACCTGCACGGTTTCCCGAGGCGGCTGCGGAGGCGCAATGACAGGCTTGGCGGTAAAGTCAAAGGGTATACCAAAGATATCGGCATACTCGACATTAAACAAACCACCCTCGTTTAGATCGTAGGATTGGCGACGGAGAGCACGGCCAATGACTTGCTCGCAAAGAAGCTGTGTGCCAAAAGCGCGAATCCCAAGAACATGAGTTACGGTATTCGCATCCCAGCCCTCTGTGAGCATTGATACTGAGACTACACAGCGAATGGCGGCTCCAAGCTGGCCATGCTTGCCAACAGTGTTCATGACCTCGCGCAAGAGTGCTTGGTCGGTGATATTGTTCCCGGACTGTGCGTCCCCCGTCCGTTCAATAATATCACGGCGAAAACGCTCGATTTCGTCAGCGGCCATTCCACGGAAATTGTCATCAAGTGTCTCTCCAGATTCAAGCTGCTCCGAGTCTATGAGTAGAGTGTTTGGGCGTGGGAGCGGGTTGTCGTATTCATCAAAGTTGCGGAACAGTGAAAGCCTGCCATTTTCAAGCGTCGTCGTTTCGTCGTTATTTTTTCTGTGGAATCCCGAGATATAGTCGTATACCAGTTTGGAGATGGCTGTATTCTGGCAGACGATGATAAAGCATGGCGGCACCCTGATGCCGGAGTCTTCCCAAAGCTTGAATGTTTTTTCATAATGGCCATAGAGTGCGTGCAATGCAGTCTGCAACCGGGTGGGCAGTTTAAGCGGATCGAGTTCTCCTCCTTGCCCTCGTCCTTTTTTTGGCATGTCTTTCCGAATGTGCTCCCACAGGTTTCGGAACATTGGCATTTCGCCCCCTGGGATATTTTCCGCCACGGGCACACGAGGCAATTTCACTATCCCGCACTCGATAGCGTCCATCAAGGAGAAATCGCACATAGTCCAAGGAAATAGCGTACCTTCTGCATATCCAGATCCACTAAGAAAGAACGGCGTGGCAGACAAGTCGATAACACGGGTTAAGCCTAGCTTGCGGTTCACAGCTTCAAGGCCCGAAATCCAGAGTCGGGCTGCTTCTTTATTCTTTTCTGCCTCTTTTTTCTCATCCCCTTTCAAATCTTCGTCGTCAGGTTCGGCCGGTTTTTCCCGATAACAGTGGTGCGCCTCGTCATTTAGAATAAGGATATTTTTCATGCCCATAAGATCTGGCATCACCCGCTGAATCATTTGGCCTTCCGTCTCCTCCGTCTGAATCTCTTCCCCGGTTCTTCCTGTAAGAAGCTGCCTTCCACCTTTAGAAAGTTCTATGCGGTCGCGTATTTTGAAGGCGTGGTAATTGGTGATGACGATCTTGGCCCGATTCATATCGTCGAGCATGTCATTGGGCACCAACTCACGGTCTTTGTAATAACTGGCCGGGTCATTGGGCTGCAGCACACGGAGACGATCTTTAATCGTCAGGCCGGGGCAACAAATGAGAAATCCCCGCGTGAACAGTTTACTCCCCGGGCGGCGCACTGCATTGATGGTTTGCCAAGCGATGATCATGGCCATGACTGTGGTTTTGCCTGCGCCAGTAGCCAATTTAAGAGCTAGACGATTAAGCTCGGGGTTGGCTTCCTGATTAGCCAGTGCTAAGTGGTCGAGCATTTCTCGTCCAACTTTGAAGTTGGGGGCTACCTCGGTCAGCCATATGGCAGTTTCAACAGCTTCGACTTGACAGAAAAACGGGCGAACCCCACTGAACTTGTGATGTCGCCAATGCTGTAATAGTCGCGCTGTCTCAGGCGTGACCTGCCATTTATTAGGATCGGGCAGGCTTCGCCATTCTTGAATCAGACCGCGGGTCTGATTGATAAACGGGGAAGTCGGGTCATATTGCTGGGCCTTGGTTGAAAGACCCTCGCCTTCATCAAAAACAATCTCTTGCTGTGAAACTGAACCTTTGCGCTTTTTAGGCTTTGGTATTGGAGTGATGAATTCCGCACGACGACGACGGTCGATAATTTGTTGTGTTGGTTGTCCGGAAGCATCTAGCTCCCAATGCTTGGAAGGACTCTGATAGGGGGAGTTGAGGATGGGGCTTGCAAAAAAGTCGGTTGGGCCCTTTGATTCTTCCTGCAAATGATCTTCTCCAAACGATTCCTTATAGCTCAATAATCAAATCATGGTAACGCATAAACAGAGTGAATCCAAAGGTAATTATCTGTAATGCAGAAATAGCAAATACCTGCGCTATTCCTCTTCTTCTTTGCAGTAATCCATATCGATGCAAATATGTACAGTGCTTGAAACCGGTCCGCAGGCGATCCCCGAAGTGGTGATTGTAAACACAACCAGATTAGGCTTATCTTTGATGGCGGCTAGAAATCGTTCTACGTTTGAAAGCCCGTCTTCACATTCATCCACAACATCTTCAGTATTAATGGTGGATTCAAGTTTCTCAAGCTCCCGTGAATACCATTCAAATTCGCCTGCATCTTCGGGGTATACGAACAAAGTTGCGGGCGATGCTTCGTAATGCTCGGCACTTAGGATATGAAACCCAGTAGCTGGGCAATAAAAGTTATCGTGATTCAGATCAAGCTGGACATGATGCATGAGCGTATCCTCAAGATGACGGTGGGAAGTATCACAATATGGTAACCCGAGATTTGAAAGCGCGGTAGGTTAGCAGGCGGGGAAGAGTTTCAGTTACATCTGGTTTGAGTTTTAAGCTTGGAAAAGTTTGAATATTGTTAAGGAATGGTAATCACGTCTGCCCATTCTTAGAAAAAACCATTAGGCAAGATGTTGGTACTTTACAAAGTTATGTTTATTCCTTAATTTACCACGATTTTTAAAATCTAAAGTATTAAAGGTTTAAAATCAAATTTTAAAAAGTAAAATAAATTGGTACTTTTTAATGGTATAAAAGATAAATGCCCATCCCTCGCCCTAACTTTTCTGAAAATGCGCTTCACTCTTGCAGAAATGAAGAGGATTACCTCATTCATTGCGCAGCGTTGGAATGGACAATCTCGGATCCTATCATCATTCAAGGACCGGAAGATATCAAATCAAAGGTTAACTGGCGAGATACCCTTGAACCATTCCATCACCAAGTTCAAAATCTTATTACTTTTTGCAAAAGACTACCGGTAACTTTGCTCGCAGACGACGTCGGGCTTGGCAAAACTATCAGTGCTGGATTAATTTTAAGCGAACTAATGTTTCGACGACGAGTAAACAAGGCTCTTATAATATGCCCAAAAATCCTTGGTAATCAATGGAAAGAGGAATTGAAATTAAAGTTTGGCATTGAAAGCGAATTTGCAGTCGGGGTTAAAAAATTTCAAGAAGTTCTTGCACTAAACCTACCAGTGATCATCACCACATACAACACCGGCTCTACCATTCTAAATGAACTTAAAAAAAATCCTTTTGATATGCTCATTTTAGACGAGGCTCACAAACTTAGAAACTTATTTGGTACCCCGAAAAAACCCAAAATGGCCCTCTCAGTGATGGAGGCTTTGGATAAGAGGCTGTTTCGATTTGTTTTAATGCTCACAGCAACTCCGATACAGAACCGCGTTTGGGACATCTATTCACTAATTCACCTTCTTACCATTGCAAAGGGGCATAAAAATCCCTTAGGAACTGCGAGCGAATTTTCGGCAAAGTTTATAGATGGGGGATCTAATGGTAGAAAGTTTAAGCCGAATGTCGACGCCCAGTTCAGGGCGCTAGTTAGGGACTACATAGTCCGCACACGCAGGGAAGATGCCAACCTTCAGTTTCCAGAACGGGAAGTGCTCAC